>OCTX014513395.1_pt1 | contig 18594 bp, 11 predicted proteins | sample 1539691 | NCBI WGS metagenome assembly OCTX01 (sample SAMN02144231, study PRJEB22623) | gut metagenome | biome: sheep rumen | host: Ovis aries | place: New Zealand | reverse complement strand
GACCAGGCGCAAGATGTAACATGGGATGCACCTACCAAAGATGCTGACTTTGAAACCCGCACGGCTTCAATCCGTAACTGGGCTGAGAATGGTACAGATTACACGGATTACACCCTAACAGTTAAACGTCCGCTGGATACAAAGAACGAACTGGAGAACCTCTTGTTGGATACCGCGATGATAACGGGCTTTGCTACTAACAAGACCAATTATGTTGTTACGCTGCCGGCTTCGCGTCGTAACTTACCGGATGTTCAACCGATCCCTGCTTCCTCCTTACAAAAGGTAACAACCACGTATAACCCTGCTGATTCTACCGTAACAATCAAGGTTACACCGGAGAAGGGTGATGCTACTGTTTATACCGTTAAGTTCGTTTCGCCGCGGAGCAGCGATGTTACGCTGGCAAGTATCAATGCTGAGGGTATGACGTATCAACCGGAGCAGAAGACCTATGAGATCGCAGCCGAGCAATGGCCTGTCATTTCGTACGTCAAGAGATCGGATCTTCAGGTAGTGACGATGGCAAACGGTATCCTGACTGTAACAGCAGAGGATGGCACGCAAGGTACGTATACGATTACCCGCGTTGATCCTGTCATTGCGCCGAATGGAACAATACAGGAGTTCTCCCGTGGCGATAATGTCATCGCGGATTTCGGTGCCGCTAACTATACGAAGGATGAGGCTAAACCGGATGAGGCTATCCTCTTTACCCGTCAGCAGGATGCAGACTCGGTAATCTTTGTTCAGAACGAGAACCAAATGACATGGTCGGTACCGGGTTCGGGCAAGACTTATACATGGAATTATCCTACGGCTCTCTCTGCGAATACCAATTTGTCAGCGATCACGATCGATGGCGATAACTATCAGGATTTCCTACCGAGCGAGGAAAATTATGAACTGACTTCGGATACTACACTCGTGCTCGCCGCTATTAAGGCGGAAGAGAACCAGGTGATCACCATGAGTTATACCGAGAAAGAAGGCGGAGTAGAGTATTCTGTACTCGTTCGGGCAGAGTCCGGCGCTACTAAGACGTATCGTGTACGAATCATCCGTCCGAAGAGCAGTGATGCTACGTTGGCAGGTATCCTCTTGGATAATGTGATGCTTGATGGTTTTGATCCTGCTACAGAATCTTATACCGTTGTTCTACCGCTGCCGGCTGATGGAGTGAAACGTGTTCAACCGCAGATGCCGAATGTGACCTATATCGCAGGTCATGAGGGACAGAAAGTGACGGTAGAACCCGCGCAACTCGGTAATCCGACTAACTTCACTGTGGTCAGCGAAGACGGTACGGCTACCAAATATTATGATCTCACTATCTTGGCCGAAGAGAGCCATTGTGTGGATTTGACTGGTATTACCGTCAATGGTGAGGCATTGGATCATTTTGAGCCGGGACGTCACTACTATTCAATCTCACTTAAGACCAGTGATATTACGGTAGACTACACCTCTGCCGATCGCTTCCAGACGGTTGATATCACGCGCGCCGAAGTGGTAGCTGATCGTGAGTATCACTATACGCTTCATGTTACTGCTGAGCACGGCGAAACGTCCGATTACTTGGTTGAGATCTATGTAGAGAATCAATCGAATGATCGTACGCTGGCAAATATCACCTTGGATGGCAAAGACTTTGTGGACTTCGAGCGCGCGCTCAACGAAGACCTTACCTTCGATCCGGATAATAACAACTATCTCATCAACTTGCCGTCCGGGACAACGATCCTTCCGGAGGTAAATGCACAATTGAAGATGGATGGTCAGACGGTTGTGATCGATCAGCACGGTGATTCCGTTCTGCTTAATGTGACAGCGGTTGATGGTTCGACGAACCAGTATGTACTCCATTTCGTTGTGCCTCTGTCGCAGAACGCTAACCTCAGTATGATTTTCCTTGATGGCGAGCAACTTCCGTCATTTGATCCTACCTATTATTTCTATCAGGTAGATCTGCCTGTAGGTACGCACACACTGCCTGAGGTTGTGGCGCAGAAAGCAGAAGTGGCTCAAACGATCCTTCCAATTGAGATCGATAATGACAAACTTCAGGCAACGATCAAGGTTCAGGCAGAAGATCCTGAGACGCGAGTAAATACCTATGTAGTAGTATTCCATTTTACTCAGTCCGATGCGGATACACTTCTCCATATCTTCCAGGATGGTCAACCGCTCGAGGGCTTTGCGCCGCAAACTAAATACTACACCCTTACTTTACCGGTAGGTACTACTACCTTCCCAGACCTCAGCTGGGAGGAAGCCGATGATTGGCAGACGGTAAAGATGGATACGGTTGAGTCTTCATCGGATCAACTGATTCGCCAGATTGTAGTAACATCGGAGAGCGGAAAGAAGAATTTCTATACCGTATCTTATACGATCGAGAAATCGGATGTGGATTGGCTGCAGATGATCTTCATTGACCAAAAGCAACTTTCTGAGTTCAATGCTTATACCTATGAGTATTATTATGAACTCACGGCTGCATATGCGGCTGAACTCGATGGCGCACTGCCGATAGTGGAATATATCTCCGGAGATGAATATCAAACCGTTCTTGTTTCACAAGTTCGTGACTCGCTAGAGAGCAAATCGCTGGGATATAAATCGATCATTACTGTTACAGCTGCTACCGGTGCAACGAAGACTTATACGATCCACTATCCGGTACAGAAATCGAGTGAAGCTACGCTGAATATGATTAACCTTGGTGGAAAACCGTTGGCTAACTACGACGCAGAGCGCTTTAACTACAAGGTTGAGATTGATCTGGAGGCTTCTGTTCCGGTTGTGACTGTTATTAAGAAAGAGGAGATTCAAGTAGTGGAGATCACTATCAATGAGGATGTTGTTACGGTACTGGTAACAGCTGAAGATGGTACGCAACAGACTTATACTTTGGTCTTCGAGCGCATCATGTCTTCTATCACTACTCTTCAGGATATCATCCTGCGGGATGAAGAGGGTATTCAGTTGCCCGCGGCTCAGTTCCCGTTCCGCTACGATAAGTTCAGTTATACGATTGATATCCCTTATACGGCAGAGAAAACACTTGAGGAGCAATTACCTTCTGTCGAAACTGTTGTAAGAGACCCGATGCAGACAACCGATAGCGTACATTATCTGCTGCCGAATGGCGATATTCAGGTAGATATTACAGTAACGGCGCCGAATGGCGAGAACCAAGCTATCTATTCGCTCGTCTTCCATTTCATGAAGCCGACCGATGCAACCTTGGTAAATATTCTCATCAATGATGAGGAATTGCCGGGCTTTATGTCCTTGCAAACCGAGTACATGTATGCTCATCCATTCGGCTCGGATTCGACTGCTTTCTTCTCTGCTACCGATGTAGAGGCTATGCTCAGCGATCCGCTGGCTACCTATACCGTCACCGAGAATGAGGAGGGAACAATCTTCATCCGCGTCGTAGCGCAAGATGGTAATACGGAGATTACTTATATCATCATGCAATCAATTGCGAAGGATAACGACTGCTTGCTCTCCGCTATCTTGCTCGGTGATACCCAGGATTCGCTGCGTGGCTTTGATCCGGAAGTGACCTTCTATACTTATTATCTGCGTGAAGGATCTACCACGACACCTCTCGTGGAGGCTATCCCGCATTCGGAGAATGCAGAGGTTTCCATCCGTGAGGTAGCTGCCGGGGATACTTGTATGATTATCGTCACGGCGGATGACGGATCCGAGATGCGCTATTATATCCATTTCGCTATTTCTACTATCAGCGAGACTGTAGAAGCTACTGCGAATGATGTGGTAATCAAGCGCCTGCCAGGTACGAACCAGCTCTTCGTCGGCACAATTCGCAAGGATGTCTATTTCGCTCTCTTTGATCAGAACGGACGTCGTCTCTATTATAACAAGGTGCCTACAGCGGACCCGAATGATGTAGAGCTGGTCAATGATCTTGTCACCCATGAGAGGCTCAATGACGTGTTAGATTCACGTTCCGGATTAATCGTGGATATTATTCCGGGCCAGATCTATTTCTACACATTCCTGTATGGCGATAAGACCTTCATGCAGATGCTGAAGGGCGACACGGCTAAGAGACTCAAATCCGGCAAAATCATCTGCCAATAACAGAAAAAAACGGATACAAAATCGAAAAAGTCCCACATATATTTGCATATGTGGGATTTTTTTTGTACCTTTGCCGCCCAAACCGATAGATCAGACACCACGAGAAACAAAAACACTTTATGTACGGAATTTTTAATGACAATTTCCCGCCTATATTGGACGGAGTAGGGTTGACAGCTCAGAACTACGCGTACTGGCTGCATGAGAAGGGATATGATGTGCGGGTGATTACGCCATATGCGCCGAACGCAGAGGAGGTAATTAATGCGGCGTCGTATAAGATAAATCGCTATATTTCGATTCCTATTCCTTTCCGCCATCCTTATCGCTATGGTCTGCCCTACATTGACCTGCCGTTTATGTGTAATTGGCGTAAGATGCGCTTTGAATTGGTGCACGCCCACTGCCCTTTTACGACGGCTGATTTAGCGTATTCGGCGGCGCAGAAACAGCATATTCCCTTGGTCGCTACGTTTCATTCCAAATATCGTCAGGATTTTGAGCATAATGTAAAAAATCCAAAAGTGGTAGACTGGATGGTACGCCATATTATTTCGTTTTTTGAGAAAGCGGACGAGGTGTGGATACCGCAAGCGGCCGTTGAGCCGACGATCCGTGAGTATGGCTTCAAAGGACATGTAGAGGTGGTTGAGAACGGAAATGATTTCTATACTCCGAGCGCACAGATTGAAGCGATGCGGGTCGAGATGCGTGAGGAGTTGGGACTTCTGCCGGACGAAACGATGCTCCTCTTTGTCGGCCAGCATATCTGGGAGAAGAATATCGGCTTTATCCTCGATGCGCTCGCGTTGATCAAGGAGAAACCCTTCCATCTCTTTATGGTCGGTACGGGCTATGCAGTACGAGAGATCAGAAATAAAATTAGCACGCTTGGTCTTCAGGACCGCGTGACGTTGCTGGGAAATATCCATGATCGCGAGCGTCTCAAGAAGATCGATGCGGCAGCGGACCTCTTCCTTTTCCCCTCTCTCTACGATAACGCTCCGCTCGTGGTGCGCGAAGCAGCGGCGCTTCATACGCCGGCTCTGATGTTACAGGAGTCAACCGCGGCAGAGGTCATCAACCCCGGCGTAAACGGTTTCTTGACGCCCAACGACGTAAAGGCGTACGCGGATCAGATCTCTTATCTCATGGAGCACCCCGAGATACTCGTCCGGGTGGGAAACAAGGCCTCTAAAACGATCTCGCGCTCTTGGGAGAATGTGATAGAAGAGGTGCTTCTCCGATATCGGGATATACAAGAGAGTTATAAATTGAAACATGGCATAATAGTATGATAACAATGGTGCTTCTGATGCTCCTGCAGACGGCGATGTTGGCTTTCAGTCAGGTGGCATTAAAATTAGCGATGGAGGGACTTCACTGGGAGTGGAGTTGGTCTTTCATCTGGCATAATGTAATCTGTAACGCATGGCTGATGATAGCGGTTACCCTGATGGTCGGAGCGAACCTCTTCTGGCTTTGGATGCTGCATAAATATCCTTTGTCGCAGGTGTATCCCCTGACGAGCCTTGGTTTTATTTTTGGCATGCTCTCCGGGTGGCTTATATTCCACGAGCAGGTAGGCTTCATGCAGTGGTTAGGTGTCATGCTTGTTATCGCCGGTTGTTTTTGTATCGCTAAAGTATGAGAGAGAAAATCCAACAATGGTTGTCGGTCGGCAATAGAGCAAACTGGGTCGTCTTCGGTCTGTTTACCTTGCTTATTTTCGTTCAGACCTTGCTCTTTGACCATTTCGCTTTCCGCGAACTGGAGTTGCAGCCTTCGGTCCAGAATACCTTTGCTATGCTCTTCGCCAAACTGGCAGCAGCAATGCTCTTCGCTTCGTTTACTTTCCTGCTGCATGACAAACGATGGCTTATCGCTCTTTCGCTTGTCATAGATACATGGTTTGTGGCGAATCTCATTTATATGCGCAATAACCATATTTTGCTGGATGCCGAGGCATTCAATATGTCCGGCAACCTGCATGGCTATTTCTGGTCGGTACTCATCTATATAGAGTGGTGGATAGATCTTCTGTTCTATGGAATGACGGCTCTTTTTGCTTGCGTCTATTTCTTCACGATTCGGTCCAAACGCTGTTGGCAGGCATGGCTTGTTATGCTGGTAGTGACTGTAGGGCTGCGGCTGGGAGCGGAAGCACTCTATGTTAATGATAAAAACAAGGACGCGCAGACCGAAACGAAATACGATGCTGTGCCGTTTATTCGTGAGCATCGTGAACCTGTCTATGGCACTCATTTCCCTACTACGGTGGCCAATACTTCGGTGCTCTATTCGCCTCTTTATATCACCTCGGACTATTATCTGATGATCAATGATATTCAGCCCTCCCGGCCTCTCACGCCGCATGACTATGCTGTTATGGCACACTTGGATTCTGGCGAAGACTCCGTAGCACTGGATAGCCCGCTGATTATTGTTCTCCTCGAGAGTCTGGAAAATTGGGTCCTGACGCCGCAGATTATGCCAAACCTCTACCGCCTGACTAAGAATGACCATACGTTCTATGCTAACCGTATCCATACTCAGATAGTAGGAGCGCCTTCGGCGGATGGGCAGATGATCGTTAACTCCGGTCTGCTGCCTATTAATGCTGGAGCAACTTGTCTTCATTACCCGCGCAACACCTTCCCTGCTATCATGAAACTCGCGCCGGATAGTGCTATATGTCTTCTACCGCATGATACCTGTGTCTGGAACCAGACTGCTATGTCGCCGGCATACGGATATGACTCGACGATCTGCTACACGGATATAGATACGATCCTGTTCCAGAAACTTGACTCCCTTGTGGACGGGGGCTATCGTTATATCCAGTGTATCACGCAGTCCACGCATGCCCCCTTTGTCAATGAGAAATATTCGTCGCTCGCCCTGCCGAAATCTATGCCTTGGGTGATGTATAATTTTATCCGCGGTTTCAATGCGCTGGATGACGGACTCGGCTATTTCATTCGCAAGATAGAGTCTGACCCCGTGCTGCAGAATTATACGATTGTTTTTACCGGCGATCACCGTATTTTGCACCATGAGAAACGCCAGCAGATGCAGCGCTACGCGCGGCGATGGGCGAAAAAACATGCGGGGACGGAGTGGGAATGGATCAGCACGCTTACTCCGGAGGATGACTGCCTGCCGCTCATTATTTATTCCCCGCGTATCTCCGGCAATCCGCGTTATACTGCCGATGCTTATCAGATGGATATTTATCCTACTGTCCGTTCTCTTGTCGGGGCGCAGAACTACCGGTGGAATGGTTTCGGCATCAATCTTCTCGATCCTTCGCAAAAAAGGCCCATCCTTGAGGATGAAGCCTTCTCTCTGTCTGATCGTTTGATCCGGAATAATTATTTCCAGCGATAGCCGATACTCAAACTCACGGACTGCGGATAAATCAGTGCGTCCGCTATCTCTTTGCCTTTGTTTTCGCTGTAGAATCCTGCTATATCCGACAGGCTCACTTTGTATTGCGCATTGATCTGGATGCCTATCGGGAACTCGTATCCTACTGTGGCGCAGACACCAAAATGGTTGTTGTGCAGGCTGTATAGACGGCTGTAGTCGTATTCCACGGGCTCTTCCTCTTTCATCCGTGCCGGCATGGCGGACGATGGAGTAGCGTCGTCCAGATTTTTGAATTTATTCGCTATATTGGAGGCAAACGTGAAATGCGTGAAGATGCCCCCGCCGAACTGTATATATCCTTTCTCCATATTGCCGAAACGGCCTAAGAAATAAATCGGTATATCTACGCCGAAGGACCATAGATGGTTCGCGCTGTCCGTCACGGCAAAGTAGTTCTGATGCGCCGTGAAAATCACTTGCGGTTGAATCGCAAAATTCTTGATTATTGCGAAATCTAAGAATCCTCCTAACTCACCGCCTACGCGCATATACGAACTCATCGTGTGGTGGTCGCGTGTGATGATGAAATTACTCGTGTTCACGCCTGCCAGGATACCGCCGGACACTAATCGCGGCAGTTTCTCCTGGTCCAGTGAATCCAACATCCGCTCGGTGTCGAATTCTACCAACTTGGCCTTCGCTTCTTCCAGCGACTGCTGTATCTTAATGTCCCGTGTCTGAGCCGTCAGGCTGAGCGACAGGGTAGCAATACTCAATAGAAATAATACTCGTTTCATGGCTTACAAGGCAAATCTAAAGGTTATCTTCACGCCGTTTCGTCCCCATGCGCCGATCCTTCTCCGGCCATGGATCATTACCGGGTGACCGTCTGCATCTACTGCCGGCTGAAAACCGAGCGTCGGGTTGTTGGGATCGACCGGCTCCATTTTCTGGATCAGATACGGCAGCTCGTAGTCGTTATAGGTAATACGGCGCACGTAGTCGATACGGATAAATTTCAGGATGTTCTCAAATCCTGCGGTGATCTCCATATACGGCAGTTTGCCGATAGGTGAACTGGTTCGATAGCCGTCTTTGATATACCCGTCTGGCTCAAAGGCATTATCTATGATACCGTTCTCCCAAGGTGTGTGCGGGAAATCATACAGACCGTTCGTACCTTCCAGATACGGGTTGTTCTTCTTCGTCAGACCGCCATAGACGCCGCTGAAACTGACTACGCCGCGCAGCTTCAGTTTGTTGATGCCCGGTATACGGTTGAGAATCCAACCCTTGAAATAATAGGTCGCGTACAGCGCCACGTATTCGTCCATCATAAACTCCATCGGCTTCATCTGGTTGAATGCCCGCTGGGCGAGGAAGATACTCGTACTGCTCTGCGGGATATATAGCTTGGTGAACGGAGCTTTCTGCCAGAGCATACCTGTCTGCACGCGCAGATCGAGGTGACCGAAAGCCGAGAACCAGAACCGCTTGTCGAAGAGGAACTCTGTCCGGTTGTAGATAAACCCGTCGCCGCCATGGTGTCGGTCGTCGTGATAACCTACATAGTGCGTCAACTTGAAGGTCGGGGCATCTTTTTCAATCGCGAAAGGACTGCGGATTCCCATACGGTCGATATAAATCCGGCTTCCGGGCGAGTACTCCAGCTCCACCATCCCTTCGTAATTGCGGTACGAACCGATGTTGGTAAACGACTTGCTCCAACTCGAGTCGGGCGCCATCGTCCAGTTCACTTTGTTGTAACTCAGCACACCCGCAGCCTCGTTGTTGGTGAAATCGAAGGAGGTACGGATAGATAGTTTGTTACGCCATTCTTTCATGTACTCCGCTTTGGCGTGGAATACATACTGTGCGAACGGTAGAGTAGGCGTGCTCGTCGGGATGGACGCCAGTATATGGTCGCGGCGGATGATATCCGTGTTCTGACCCGGCTCCTCTATGTCATATTGGGCGCTCACCTGGATATGATGCCTTAGCCCGTCGTAGGGCTGACTCTTGTGTTTGTCGAATGTCCAAACCAGCGTCGCATTGTATTTCGGCCGTAAATCGGTCGTACCGAAGGCTACATACCCGCGGAAGAAGAATTGATCGTGCAGTAGTGCCGTACTGGTACCGCCTACGCGGATACGGACACCCTCTAACATGTTCCAGCTCACGAAATTGTATATGGGACCGAAATCGAACTTGCTCTCGTCCAGGTCTCTGGCGGGAGTAGTGGCGACATATTCGGATGTGATGGCGTTCACGGTGGCTACCAAACTGGCTATACTCGGGTTAGACGTCGCTTCGCGTACCAGATCATACACCGAGTTCTCGTATTTCGTTAATGGCTCCGGCCGAAGGGTGTCCCATGCAGCCGCGCCGTACCGTTGAGCCGTCGAGTCGTTTGTCTCTACCTCGTCTGCTGTGAGGGCGGAGAAAGTCTCGCGGGGGATAGGCGTCTCCAGATCCCAGTCCGTGTAGATCTTCGTCTGGCGGGCTAACATACCCCGTTTGTTGTTCAGTACATAGAATTTGGCGTAGGTTGTCGTCCTGTCCGGAGCCCAGATGCCGTTCTCCAGCTGCTTGTAACTGTGCTCCACCGAGTAGTTGCTCACGAAATTGAGGTTGATGTCCGGCGGTACGTTGATCGCGTATTTCTTCAGCCGGTAGGTGCTGTCGTTGACGATATACAGGTGACCCGTAAAACCGTAACTCTCCGAGTTGACCGGCACGAAAGCCAGGTCGATACACGGGTAGCCGTCCACCATGATGGTGTCCATGATGTAGTACTGGTAGAATGTCACGGCCAGCGTGCTACTCAGCGGAGAAACGAAGCGGTTAAACAGCAGATTCATACTGTTGTCGTTGATGTCCACGTCTTTGAATATCGCGTTCACGTTCTCCTGGAATGAACCCTGTGACACCAGATCCTCCACGCCGAAGACCCTCTTTTTCTCGAGGATTTTCTTCTCGCGGTGGGGCTTGCGCTGGTAGTATTCCGAGTTCAGGTGCTCGCGGATACTGATCGTCACGTTCGGATAGACGCCCGTCGTGTCTATGTATTTCTGGATGAAGTTGAATTTCTTCCAGAATGGCTTCTCCCAGTTTACCTGGATATTGTCTAACGCAAACGACATGCGGCTGTAGCTCTTCGCTGTGTAGTGGTCCTGCGCGGTCACGTAGAACGAGTCTTTGCGGGCGATCACATTCTTGATCAACTCCACTGCCGGATTACCTTTGCGTCGATAGTCGCGCTTGCGGTTTTTTGGCGTCACCACGATGTCCTGTAATCCGTACACATCCGGTTTCAGTTTTACTTTGGCGTTTTTACGGCTCTGACCTTTCTTGAGCGTCAGCATCTCGGTCTTGTAACCCAGCATCTGGAAATTCAATGTGTTATAACCGGCGCTGTTGCTGATAGTGAAATTACCGTCTATATCGCTCGTCGTCCCTACCTCAGAAGGAATCATACCTTTGTTGGTGGTCGATTTGAGAAAGTATATCTGTACGAACGGCAGGGTCTCGCCTGTGTCGGCGTCCACCACCACTCCCGATATACTCGTCACTTCCTGCGCCATCGCCATCCCGGCGAAGCACAAGAGCATCATTACTATGTACCTTTCAACTTTCATCTTTCAACTTTCAACTTTCAACTTTCAACTCACTCCTGTTGTCTTAAACTTTCCTCATGGATCAGTTCCCATAATGCCAACTTGAACTCCGTCCGCAACCCTCCCCCTTCAGGGGGCTGGGGGGCTTTTAGCCTCTCCACTATCATCTCATACCGCTCCGGCTGTAGCGGCGCTATGCCGTGCGCTTTCTTCCATTCGCCTATCCGGCGGCTTACATCCATTCGGGCTCCTATCGTATCCCATAGTTTCTCGTCCAACTCGTCTATCTCCGCCCGCAGCCAATTCAATTCGGTCTTTTCTCCTACAGCGTTAGCGGTCCTACAGCATAGCGGTCCTACAGCGTAGCGGTCTAACAGCGTAGCGGTCTCTTTGGGCGTTACCTGCTGCTTCGCATCCGATAGTGCCTGTTCCGGACAGCAATGTACTTCGATCATCGCGCCGTCCAGACCCAACTCCTCTATCTTCTGCATCAGCTCCGGTATCTTCGCTGCCTCGCCGCTCATATGACTCGGGTCCAGCAGCATCGGTATGTCGGGGCGGGCTAATCGTACCTTATGCGCCATCGCCCAGCACGGCTGATGGTTGCATCCCCGATGAACGGCTATCACCGGCACGCCGACCTTCTCCAGCCGCTCTATATTCCCGAGCCACAACCCCGCATCTTCATTCACCGGATTCTTGATCAGAATACCTTTTATCTTACAGTCACTTTGTGACGGTCCTACAGCGTTAGCGGTCTTACAGCATCGCGGTCTTACAGCATCGCGGTCTGCAATAGCTTTAGCTATCGCTTCCACAACCATCGGGTTAGCGGACGACCTCGCCCCTATCCATAGATAGTCGATTCCCGCTGCTAATGCTTTCTGCACGTGCTCCGGTGTCGCTACCTCTGTTGCAATAGCTATGCCAAAACGCTCCTTTACCTCCTTCAGCCATTCTAATCCCTCTTCGCCTACACCCTGGAATGTGTGCGGACTCGTGCGCGGCTTCCATACGCCCGCGCGAAAAATAAAAGGCATCTCACCGCAAGCAACCTTAATCTGACCCGCGGTGAGTAACACCTGCTCACGGCTTTCCGCTGAACAGGGACCTAATATGTATATCTGACTACTGATATCTGACTACTGATAACTGATAACTCTCAATACGTCAACTGCAATCTAAATAGCATCCCCTCCGGCTTCTCGCCTTCCGGATAGAAAAAGTCCGAGATAGTGTAGAATACCTCCACGAACCCAATGCCATAGGCATAGTCTACATGCTGGGCGTAATAGAAGGTGTTAAGCACCTCGCCGGTGTTCTCGTCATTCTTGTATTCCACTTTGTAACTCGTCTCCGGCAGCGCTACCTGGTAGGCATTCTTCGTGCCGCTGTTGTACTCGCGGTTGACGCTCACTTCGCCGTAGTTATACACTTGCTCGGTCAACTCCGGTATGTCGAAATGGCAGTAATACTGGTTTACTCCTTCATCGAACGTCCATTTGTCCTGAGTAACTACCAAATCCACGGTCTTCTTGTTGAATTTGCATTCCTCTGTCACATACGTCGGATAGGTACAACTTCCCATGCAAGCCGCTAATGCCAACAGGCAGATAAATAGATATTTTTTCATACTCTTTAATTTGTGTTCAAACCTTTGCGGCTGCAAAGGTACTGCTTTTGCGGCATATATGCAAATTTAAGCCGCATTTTTTGCGGTTTATTTTACTTTTTTGCCTGCTAACGGCGTGTTTTTGAACCCGAAATAGGACTTTTTGACGCTAAACGAGACGGAGAAAACCGATACCGAACCGTTCTACTGCCGCGCGCTCCAGATCTTCGCGCACCGACGGGTCCGCAATGCTGATGAGCGCTTTGGCGCGGTCGGCAAGAGGTAAGTTCCTCAGATAGACGATACCGTGCTCGGTAGCTACATACTGGGTCTGGAATCGCGTAGTCACGACGCCCGCTCCGGGTGCCAGACGCGCTACGATCTTCGATTGACCCTTGTTGGTCATACTGGGCAGGGCAATGAAGCATTTGCCGCCTTCGCTCAGCGCTGCGCCGTACATGAAATCATGCTGACCGCCTACGCCGGAGATGATGGTCTCGCCTATCGAATCGGCGCATATCTGTCCCGTCAGATCGACCTCCACGGCGGAGTTGATAGCCATCGCTCTCGGGTTCTGACGGATGATCTGAGGGTCGTTGGTCCAGGCTACATCGCGGATGACGAAATCGCGGTTGCCGTCTACATAGTCGTATAGATGGCGAGAACCGAGAATGAGCGATCCTACCGACTTGCCCGGCATCACTTTCTTGAGACTGTTGTCGATGACGCCGCTCTCTATCAGTGGCAGCACGCCGTCGGTGATAGCTTCGGTGTGTAAACCCAGATGCTGATGGTTGCGCAGCGCGTTGATCACAGCATTCGGGATACCGCCTACGCCTATCTGCAGCGTCGCGCCGTCCGGGATCTGAGACGCTACGTAATTGCCGATCTTCGTCTCTATCTCGTTCGGTACGGGCGTCGGCACTTCTACCAGCGGCACATCGCCGCGGCACATCGCTGTGATCTTACTGATATGGATCACAGGGTCGCCGAACGTACGGGGCATGTATTTGTTTACCTGCGCAATGACGACGCGCGAGCACTCGGATGCCGAGAAAGCGATATCGGCGGAGATGCCGAAGGAGCAATAGCCTTCTTCGTCCGGCTCGCTTACGTTCAGAAACGTCACATCAACCGGTATCTGTCCGCTGCGAAAGAGAAACGGCACTTCGCCTAAGAACGCCGGGATCGTGTCCGCTACGCCTTCCTTCATCGCATGCCGCAAGGTGTTGGGCACGAAAATAGACAGCGCCCGGAATGAATCGATCAACTCCCGCTTGGCATACGGCGCATCCTCGGGATGCACGCCAAAACCGGAGATGATCTTCACGTTTCGCAGTTCGCTTGCCCGTTCGGTTAATGCATTCAGCAGCACCGTAGGGATAGACGTGCTGCCTTGTACTACGATTGTGTCGCCCGAGCGGACGAAACTTACCGCTTCTGCGGGACTAAGATATTTCGGGGAGTTTTGCGGGGTCATAGTCGTCATATTGGCTGTAATCTTCGTTGAACTTCCGTAGCCGCTCTTCCAGCAGCTCGTATTGGTCTTCGCGGATGGACGAAGCGCATCCGCGCATTCCTTCGCGCTTCGCGCCGGTACTCTCCAGAGAGATGGCGGATACACCGTAGTAGATCAGTTTGTTCACCAGTTTCTTGCCCGTCCAGTTTTTGTATCCGAAGGTGAAGAAGAACCCGTCGCCTACCTCGCGGCCGTCCGCATCTTTGTCGTAAACGATATGGAATCCGTTGCGAACCATGATCTCCTTGATCCGGTGGGCGCGCCGGGCGTACTCGCGCGTGTTGTCCACGAACCGCAACCTGCCTTCGCATGCCGCCTGCAGCATCGCCGCCATGCCGTGTTGTACCGAATGGCATACGCCGCTTGAGAGCGCATAGAGAAAGACGTAGGCAAAACTCTGGAGTAACTCTCCGTTGTTATGCAGCCGTTGGCCTAACTCCGGGTATATCCGTTTGGCCAGTACGGGGTCGATAGCTACGAAAGCAGCGCGCTGACCCGCATAACTGAACATCTTAGAGCACGAGATCATCTGAATGCAGTTATGCGTGTAATGACCTACCGACGGCTGATAAGGCTCGGCGTACGGGTGCCCGCGATCCGGGTCGCGGAAATCCATATTCAGGTACGCCAGGTCTTCCAGTACAATCGCGTCGTATTGCGTAGCCAACTCGCCTATCGTCTTCAGCTCCTCGTCCGTCAGACACGACCAGGTGGGGTTGTTCGGATTGCTGTACAGAATACCGGCGATGCGGCCTGTCTTCAGGTGCTCTTCCAGCTTGTCGTGCAGCTTGGCACCGCGGTAATCCGCTATGTCGAAGGCATCAATCCTGCTGCCTATCACCGCGCATTGCATCTTCTGTACCGGAAAACAGGGGTCCAGGAATAGAATCGTGTCCTTCGCGGGATCCAACTGGATAAGCATCATGTTCAGCGCAAAAGCGGCCTGCATCGAACCTACGGTCGGCAGGATGCACTCCGGCGGACGCTGCAGGTTCACAAAAGCGCGCACGAACTCCGATCCCCATTTCTTCACCTCGGGAATACCGATGATATTGGGGTAGTGCGCCGCGCAGCCTTTCAGCAGCGCCTCGTGCTCCGCTTCGATACCGATCATCTCGGCGGGCAGACCCGGCTCGCCTAACGCCATATTGACATACTCCACGCCTGTGGCTTGCTCGATATTGCGTACTACGCCTGCCAACTGACGGATGCTTGCGTTGCCTAACTCGTCGAAATTGCGCAAACCGAACTGCCGGCAGATCGAATCGACGATATGTTTATCTAACGGAAAGTGCATACTGATAACCCGCTTCTACGGCGGCGATATTGGATTGTACGATTTGTTCTCCTTTGCGGCTGAAGATCCGCGCTACGCCGGCGATCATCTTGTCGTGATCGATATCCAGCATCGGGATGGCTGCGCCTAACAGCACCATATTGGCTGCCTGAGCCGGAGCACCCGCCTCTTTGGCCAAAGCCTCTACGTCCAGCAGCACATGGTGCTCATGCCCGCGAACCCGCGCTAACACTTGCTCCAACTCCGGATAATTGGGGATGTTCAGAAATGGCACACAGGATGTCACGATCCATCCGTCCGGCTTCAGATATTCCATGTACCGCAGCGCCTCCATCGGCTCGAGCGAGATGATCAGATCCGCACCGCCTTTGGCGATCAGATCACTCATGATCGGCTCGGACGACAGACGCAGATTCGATTGCACGTCGCCTCCGCGCTGCGACATACCGTGTACTTCCGCTTGCTTCAGGTATAGACCTTCCTGCAATGCGGCTTCGCCTATTACCGTGGCGATAGACAGGATTCCTTGTCCTCCTACGCCTGCTAAAATGATATCTTTTTTCATGGCTCTCTAAACTTTCAACCTTCAACTTTCAACTTTAAACCTTCAACTTTCAACTTTCAACTTTCAACTTTAAACTTTAAACTTTCAACTTTCAACTTTCCTCGCCTTCAAATGCCGCTTCAAAGTCTGGATGCATTCCCTTCTCGCGATGACGACGGACGTACCGTTGTAGTCGATCTCTTCGCGCAGCACGGCTTTGATCTCCTCCATATTCTTCGGCAGCGGCACTACGACACGCACGTGCTCCGGCGCTACGCCCAGACCGCAGCATATCTGCTCCAAACGACCGGTACCGGCGGAGTCCTGACCTCCTGTCATACCGGTGGTCAGGTTGTCGGATATCAGTACCACCACATTGGCATTCGCGTTCACGCAGTCCAGCAGACCGGTCATGCCGGAGTGGGTAAATGTGCTGTCGCCTATTACTGCTATCGCCGGATGCTGACCCGCATCGGCGGCGCCTTTGGCCATCGTCACGGACGCACCCATCTCGACGCACGCGTGAATGGCATGGAATGGCGAGAGGGCTCCTAAGGTGTAGCATCCTATGTCGCCGAAGATACGGGGCGAAGGATATTCGCGCGCTACCTCGTTCAGCGCCGCGTACATGTCGCGGTGACCGCAACCCTGGCATAGAGCGGGCGGACGGCCTACTACGATTGTCTCTTTCTCCCTCGTCGGCAGAGCCGCCATTCCTAAAGCGGCACGAACGCTGTCCGGCGTCAACTCGCCCATACGCGGCAGCGCACCGGTCAGACGCCCTTGGATCGCTATCGTCGATGGCACCATCCCGCGGATCAACTCTTCTACTACCGGCTGACCTTCTTCGATCACCAATATCTCTCTCGCCCCGTCGTCCACCATCTGTTGGATCAGCCCTTCCGGCAATGGATACTGCGTCACACGCAGGATTGAGCAACCCATCGACTCTTCGTAGTTCTCCATCAGGTAGTTATACGCGATACCGGTAGTGATGATCGCTTTCTCCGGCTTCGTACCGCGTATATAGCGGTTGTTGCCGGAGCTGTTGCTCTCGGCGATGAATGAACCCTGCGCCGCTACCAACTCGGCATAGTTGCGTTTCGCGAAAGCCGGCAGTAATATAAAATGACTCACGTCCTCCGGCATCGTCATCGCGTTCTGGGGCTGCGGCTGCTCTGCGGTCTCCACCACTGCGCGGCTGTGCGCCATGCGCGTCGTCACGCGCAGTAAGATAGGTGTCTTCAGACGCTCGCTTAATCCGAAGCCGTAACTCATCATGTCATAGGCCTCTTGCTGGTTGCTCGGCTCCAGACAGGGGATCATCGCAAACTTGGCATAGAATCGGCTGTCCTGTTCGTTCTGACTCGAGTGCATCGAAGGGTCATCGGCGGCTATCACAATCAAGCCGCCGTTCACGCCCGTGATGGCGGCGTTCATGAATGCATCCGCACATACGTTCATTCCTACGTGCTTCATGCATACAATCGCCCGCTTGCCCATATACGACATACCTAAGGCTGCCTCCATGGCGGTCTTCTCGTTCGCTGCCCAACGGCAATGGATGGATAAAGATTGCTTGCTGACTGCTGACTGAATGTACTCTGTGATCTCGGTGGATGGCGTACCGGGGTAGGCATACACACCGCTTAAACCCGCATCGATGGCACCCTGAGCTATCGCCTCGTCGCCTAATAGTAAGTGTTTCATGATAGATAGGTTTTCAAATTTGCTTGCATTTTTGCGCTGCAAATTTACTGCTTTTTTTTCATATACGCAAGTGCGCCCGCGTTTTTCATTAATTTTTTTTAAAATTTACTTGTGCATGTCCCAACAAATGTTGTACCTTTGCACCCGCAAAATCTAACTCGTCACTCTTTGACGTTAAACAAGAACGCTGGCACCGGCAGCGTACAAAAGCGGTGAACACTAAATCTGCATCAAGAGTGCAGATTTTTTTTGTGCAAAAATGGCAATTGAAATGGCAAAACATGGTGTTTTTGTGTGAATTTCGTATGTCTGTAAATCAATGAATATAAATAAATTATACGCAATAATTAGGAGCAAAGTCTAGGATGCCTCTATAATGCCCCTTTTGCGCCTCCGCAGCGCCCCTTTTTCGCTGCTTTTTTTGATACTAATTTGCAGGTGGATTTTGTCATTGTTTCGGCTGCCCTGGTATCAAAATCCACAAAAAATATTAATTCTTTCTGCCATATTTGCGTATATCAGAATTTATTAGTAATTTTGCACCGCAAAATAAGTCTGGCAATATGGAATCTTCCTTTATCATCGTATCCCCCTCATCCGATTTCACGGATGTATGGTCGGAATCGGAGCTATTGTCTGCGGAGGGACACAATGCCTTGTATGTAGCTACGCGATTCGGTCGCAAGTATGTGCTGAAGGCTTTGACAGAGTCTTATCGCGAATCAACTCCGCATATTGAACTGCTTCGCAAAGAGTTTGCTATCGGTGTTGGAGTGGATCATCCGAATATCGTCCGGCTGC
>OCTX012284759.1_pt1 | contig 18601 bp, 14 predicted proteins | sample 1539691 | NCBI WGS metagenome assembly OCTX01 (sample SAMN02144231, study PRJEB22623) | gut metagenome | biome: sheep rumen | host: Ovis aries | place: New Zealand | reverse complement strand
TTACTTCCATCGCGATTCTATGATATTCATACCGCCTGGCATTCCCCTCCTTTGGTTAGTGAGCAGGGGTGGACTCCTAAAATAACCGACCATAACCGACCATAACCGACCGTAACCGACCATAACCGACATTCCCATATTTTATTGTTGTACCTTTGCACTGTCAAAAGAGGAAGGGCGCTCAGATGACACAACAACCAAACAGCCCTTGAGTGGTAACGATGAGATGGATACAGACTGATTCAGGACAAAAAAGTAAAGATGACAGACACTTTTTTGCGCAGAAAGAGGAAAAAAGTGTTCTACTTGAGAAAAAAATGGTTATATTTGCAGACAAATCAATGATGCGAACCATGAAAACAATCCTTCTGAGACTCATCGTCTGCTGGCTTTGTGTACTGCCCATGATGACAGGGGCGCAGAACCTCGACTCCCTATACCGCTGTCTGGACCAGGAAATCATCCAGTTTCCCCGCTATGTGGCACAACATGACAGGGATGTGGCACAGCTCCTGGGAAAGCTGCAGACGGCCACTGACGACAGTACCCGATACAGTCTTTCCTTCCGCCTGTATGAGAAGTACTACCCCTTCAAGAACGACTCCGCCATCTACTACCTTCACCGCTGCATCGAACTGGCACAGCGCATGAACCGTGTGGAGGATGCCGACCAGTGTGCCTCGCTGATGGCACTGCGCTGCTCGAATACGGGAATGTACGACGAGGCGATGAATATCCTGGAAGGTGTGAAGACCCCGTCGGGCACGTTCTATCGCGCCTATGCCCATGTGTATAACGAACTGGCCTACTACACCCACCTCGATGAGATGCGTGAGAAATACTACCGGCAGGCCGCCTACTATGAGAATCTGATGCTGGAAACCTTGCCACCCAGCGATGATGCCGTGATGCTCGCACGCGAGATGCGGCTCCTGAACAGTCAGCAACTCGAGGAATCGATGAAGATCAACGACGAGTGGCTGGGTATGACGGAGCGCGGCTCCCACCGCTATGCCCTCGTGGCCCTCTACCGCTACCTGGAGTTCAAGGCGCAGCAGGACTCCGTAAAGATGATGTACTGGCTGGTGGAGTCGGCATTGTCGGATGTGCGCAATGGGGTGATGGACCAGGGGTCCCTGTGGGAGCTCGCCAACCAGCTGATGCTCCAAGGGGATGTTGACCGTTCCTACCGGTATATCAACTTCACCAGTGAGTGTGCTAACACCTACGGGTCGCGGCAGCGCAGCTGGCAGATTGCCCCGCTGCTCTCCCACATTGCCCAGGACTACAAGGTGGCCAACGAGCAGGCGATGAACAAACTGCGGCAGATGTTGATCGTGATCAGCGTGCTCGCCCTCTGTCTCATCGCCTCCCTGTTCTATGTGAACCGCCAGCGCAAGCGACTTGCTGTGGCGCAGAAACAGCTGAAGGTGAGCAATGGTAAGCTGGCGCAGACCAACGGGATGCTGGCCTCGGCCAATCAGCAGATGAAGCTGACCAACGGAGAGCTGTCGGCGGCCAACCAGCTGCTGTCGAAGCTCAACGCCCAGCTGTATGAGTCGAACAAGGTAAAAGAGGAGTATGTGGGACGATTCCTCCGTCTCTGCTCCCTCTATATCGATAAGATGGATAATTTCCGTAAGCGGGTGAACAAGATGGTGAAGAACCATGAGTATGAGGACCTGTACCAGGCCACACGCAGTCAGGAGTTCAAGGACAAGGAGCTGGAGGAACTTTACGAGAGTTTCGATGCTGCCTTCCTCCACCTCTTCCCCAATTTCGTGGAGCGTTTCAATGCCCTGCTCATCCCTGAGGAACGTGTCACCCTGCAGAAGAACGAGCGGATGAACACCACCCTTCGCATCTTTGCGCTGATCCGCTTGGGCGTGGATGATAGCAGCAAGATTGCCGAGTTCCTCCACTACTCAGTGAACACCATCTATAATTATCGTGCCCGTGTGAAGAACGGTGCCGTCGGGAACCGCGAGGATTTTGAGAGGAATGTGCGGGAGATTGGAATAGATCGTTAAACGGGGCAGGGGGCTCAAATCTCCTCCAACGCGTAATACTGATAGTCTTTGACGATGCGCCAGAGGAAGGTGTCATCGCTGCGCTCCAAGGGTGTGCTGATCTGTAGCAGCTGCTTCACCTTCTCGGCCAAGGCATGGACGCGCGGGTCGTCGTCGGGCAGTTCCAAGGTCCTGCTGATGAGGTCGATCTGTTCCAGAGAGAGGTCGGCAGCCTGCGGGTAGATAGGGCGGTAGTCCCTGCTGAGGTGATTGAACTCATCGAGGCTCACCTGGATATTGTGGTAGCTGTTGAGTTTGATGACCATCGTTCCTGCCGCTATATCACCGATGCGTTGGTTGTCGTTGTTGAGGAGCATGACCAGGATGCCGATGCCGCACATCGAGGGGCCGTCGATGAGGAACAGGAGCCAGCGGAGGATGACGCTGCCGAGGGTGGGCAGGGAGCCGTCGCGCTTCACCACCCTGAGCTTCATGATGCGCTTGCCCAGGGTCTGACCATGGTAGAACAGTTCGCAGAGCGGACAATAGCAGGTGATGAGAAGTACCGTGATGATCATGCCCACTTGGGAGAAGCCATCAAATTTCCCCCCTAATTCCGCGAACGCGTATAGGAAGGTATAGAGGAAGATGCCCTGGATGAGCCAGTCGATGAGCTGCGCACCGATGCGCTCACCCACACTGGCGGGTGTCTGACGGATCTGCACATACTGTCCGGTGAGGAACGCTGATTCTGCCATTTTTCGAATTATTCTCCTTTTTTGCTTGCAAAAGTAGATAAAAGTTCCTACTTTTGCAAACGATTCGAGATTTTTGTGAGGATAACTCCTTGAAGGTACAATGAAATGAAGGAAGTATCATTTATCAGACGGCATATCGACAAATGGCGGAATCTGGAGACGGTGGTGGAAAACGCTGCCGCTGAGTCACCCGATGTGCTGGCTGATGCCTACACCGATATCACCAGCGACCTGGCCTTCGCACAGACCCATTACCCGCAGTCGCGCATCACCTTGTACCTGAATAACCTCACCTCAGCACTGCACCATACCATCTACCGGCACAAAAGGGAGAAATGGTCGCGGCTGATCACTTACTGGACAAGGGAGGTGCCCCAGACGATGTATAGCGCGCGAAAGGCACTGCTGTGGTCGTTCCTCATTTTCGTTGCGAGTGTGCTGATAGGCGCTGTGTCGCAGGGGCACGACACCGATTTCGTCCGACTCATCTTAGGAAACGGTTATGTGGATATGACGCTGGAGAACATCGAGAACGGGGAGCCGATGGCTGTCTATGACGGTGGTGACGAGGCGATGATGTTCTTCGGTATTACAGTCAACAACATCCTTGTGTCGTTCAGGATCTTCGTGATGGGCATCTTCACGAGTATCATGAGTGGCTTGCTGCTGTTCATGAACGGTGTGATGCTCGGGTCGTTCCAGACCTTCTTCTTCCAGCAGTCGCTGGGGGCGGAGTCGATGCTGGCCATCTGGCTGCATGGAACATTGGAGATCTCGGCAGTCATCGTGGCGGGTGCCGCAGGAATCACCATGGGCAACGGGTGGCTGTTCCCTGGAACCTATTCGCGCCTGACCTCCTTCAAACGGTCTGCCATGCAGGGCATGAAGATCGTGGTGGGCACCGTACCCATGTTCATTATCGCCGGTTTCATCGAGGGTTTCATCACCCGTCATACGGAGTGGCCGGATGCTGTGCGCCTCACCATCATCCTCCTGTCGTTCGCCTTCGTGGTGTTCTACTATATCTATTGGCCCTCGCATGTTCGTCTTATGGTCAAAGTTCAATAATAAAAGATATGGATAATCAACAGTTTCGGCGCCCCTTGATCCCTTTGTACAAGGTGCGCACGTTTGGAGAGAAGATCAGTGACACGTTCTCGTTTATCAGCGAGAATTTCCGTACGCTGCTCAAGTATATTACCTACTTCCTGTTGCCGCTGTGCCTCTTCCAGGCCTTGGCGTTCAACGGACTGATGGGCGACTATTTTTCGGCCATCGCGCAGATGGTGGGGGAGGGAAGTGATGTAGGAAGCGACATGCCCTTCTCATCGATGAGCAGTCTGATAGCCTATGCACTGGCCACCGCCATTTTCTACGCGGTGGGATCGGTGCTGCTGCTCAGTGTGCTCTATACCCTGATGCGCCTGTATGAGCAGCGTGACAACCGTCTGAAGGATGTGCTGTACAGTGAGGTGTGGCCATTGCTGAAACGGAACATGAAACGTGCTGCCGTACTGGTCTTAGCCGGTATCCTGCTGGGTGTGGTGGTCATTGCCCTCGTGGTACTGCTGGCCCTGGTGTCACCAGTCCTCCTTGTGGTGGGCTATCTCCTGGCCCTGGTGGCGCTCCTGCCCTTATCCCTGGCAGCACCCGTGTATCTCTTTGAGGAATTGAACGTGATCGATGCCTTCGTGAAGGCGTTCCGTCTGGGATTCAAGACCTGGGGCGGTATCTTTGCCGTATTCTTCGTACTCACCCTGATTGCCAGCGTGCTGCAGATGATCACGCTGCTGCCGTGGGAGTTCGCGATGGTCTTCAAAGGCATATTCTCGATGCAGAACGCGGAGGACAGCATCACGTCAACGGTGGGCTACAGCTTCCTGACGTATATCCTGGGAGTGGTCCAGTGCCTGGGTGCCTACCTCACCTACACGATCCTCTTCGTGGGTAACGCCTATCAATACGGACATGCCAGTGAGAAAATCGACCACGTGACGGTGCAGGACGATATCGAGCACTTCGAGACCCTCTAATCCCTCATCCCTCATGTCCGACACCCTCTCCTGCGATACCCTCCAGCTCTCCCTTTGGCGGAGTAACGGTGCTTACGACTATGGTCGTGAGCTGGTGGCTCCGCGGGTGAACCTGATGGAATGGCTGTTGCAGCAGATTAATGATTTCTTGAACAGTCTCTTTGGTGAGGTGATGGGTTCTCGTCTCACCCTGCCCCTGATCGTCATGGCAGGAGTGGCACTGATCGGTCTGATCGTGTGGTATCTCTATCGTACCCATCCCGGGTTCTTCACCAAGAGCGGACGGCCGACCGATGAGATGGAGGGAGAGGAGACGATCTATGGCATCGACTTCGAAGGGGAGATCGCACGGGCGGTGGCGAAGGACAATTATACGGCAGCAGTGCGCTGGGTTTATCTGCAAACCTTGCGACAGCTGAGTGACACAGGACGCATCGACTGGCAGCTATACAAGACACCCACACAGTATGTGTATGAATGCAGACAGCCCGCCTTCCGTGAACTCACGAACCATTTCCTGCGTGTGCGCTATGGGAACTTCGAGGCGGATGAGTCATTGTATCACCGGCTCTGTGACCTGCAGCATGAGGTGACAGGACGTGACAGCAGAGAGAAAGGAGGGGAGGTATGAGGTTCAATCGCTGGTTCATCACCTTTGTGGTGGTATTCCTCGCCCTGGTGTTCGTGATGGAGTATCAAATGCCGCGACGGTTCACGTGGAATCCCTCGTTCAGTCATATCGACAAGCAGCCCTTTGGCTGTTATGTCTTCGACAGTGTGCTGTCGGCATCGTTGTCAGACGGTTATGAGGTGACGAAGAAAACACTTTACCAGCTGCGGGGGGAACATCGTCGGATGGGTGTCCTGGTGGTGGCAGAGTATCTGTATAACATGAATGAGACGGACGTGGACAACTTACTCGCCATGGCAGCAGAAGGCAGTAAGATACTGCTGGTGAGCGGAGGCATGCCCAGTTGTCTGAGTGACACCCTTCACTTCGATACGGACGGCTATTATCATGAGCTCACTTTACGGGAATATGCGATGCGCGGACTGACACTCGATACCGTCACATGGATCGCTGATGCCGTCTATGACAGGAAAGAGTATTATCTCTATCCCCAGTTGTCGAGTTTCGAGATCCTGTTGGATACAGACTCCGTGAAAGGGAGGATCCTGGCCATGAATACCTCTCATCAGCATGAGGAGGAGAACGATTCGGTGTCATACTCCACAGCCGTAGCTATCCCTGTGGGAAAGGGGGAGGTGATCCTCGCCATGACACCGCTGGCTTTCACGAACTACGGTATCCTGGAAGGAAATATCCACGACTATGTCTTCCGACTGCTTACCCAGATGAAAGGTCTTCCGATGGTGAGGACGGAGGCTTATACCCCTGCAACGGCACAGGCGGAACAGTCACCGCTGCGCTATTTCCTCTCACAGCCACCGCTGCGCTGGGCTGTGATCCTGTCATTCCTCACCATTCTTGTCTTCATGGTCTTCACCGCGAAACGTCGTCAGCGGGTAATTCCTGTCGTGGAGGAACCCAAGAACCGCAGTCTGGAATTCGTGAAACTGATCGGTACCCTATACTACCAGAAAGGGGATTACCGCGATCTGGTGATGAAGCAATATGCCTACCTGACAGAAACGATCCGCCGCGTGCTGCAAGTTGACCTGAACGACAGGGGGAATGACCTGCGTTCCTTCGCTGTGATCTCGGCACAGACGGGGGTGGAGGAGAAGGAGATCGCAGCGCTGGTGGATACCCTCAGACGACTCTCCGACGATGAGGAGAGGACGGTGGATGCCAAGACCATGAGGATGCTCGTCGGCAGGATGAGACAGATAAGAGAAACAATCAATGACTAAGATATGGAAGAGAACAGTACAAGAACCGATGTAACCCGCTTTGCGGAGAAGGTGCGGATGCTGAAAGAGCAGATCGCACAGGTGGTGGTGGGACAGGAACAGACCGTTGACTTGGTGCTGACGGCCATCCTCGCCAATGGACATGTGCTCATCGAAGGGGTGCCGGGCGTGGCGAAGACCCTGCTGGCACGTCTCGTTGCCCGACTGATCGATGCTGATTTCAGCAGGGTGCAGTTCACACCCGACTTGATGCCGAGTGACGTGCTGGGCACCACGGTGTTTAATATGAAAAGTCAGGAGTTTGACTTCCATCCAGGTCCTGTCTTCGCAGACATCGTCTTGGTGGATGAAATCAACCGTGCGCCCGCCAAGACACAGGCTGCTCTCTTCGAGGTGATGGAGGAACGTCAGGTGACCATCGACGGGGAGAGTCACCCCATGGGCGAGATCTACACCATCCTGGCCACTCAGAACCCCGTGGAGCAGGAGGGGACGTACAAGCTGCCGGAGGCACAGACCGACCGTTTCATGATGAAGATCACCATGGGATATCCTTCCCTCGATGAGGAGGTGGAGATCCTGGCACGCCATCACCAGCATGCCACACTGACGCGTCTGGACATGATCCAACCGGTGATTACCAAGGAGGAACTGCTGGGGATGCGACAGCAGATTGAACAGGTGTTCGTGGAACCGTCGCTGCTGCGCTATATCGCCACCATCGTACAACAGACACGTACCAGCAAAGCCGTGTTCTTAGGGGCCTCACCACGTGCCTCAGTGGCCATCCTGCACACGTCCAAAGCTTATGCCCTGATGCAGGGGCGTGACTTCGTGACACCTGAGGACATCCAGACAGTGGCTCCCTCTGTGCTCCAGCACCGTCTGCTGCTCACCGCTGAGGCGGAAATGGAAGGTCATACCCCCCTGAAAATTGCACAACGGCTGATTAACAAGGTGGAAGTGCCGAAGTAGGACGGGAGGAAGGAGATAGGAGGAAGGAGACAGGAGTAAGGAGTAAGGAGAAAGGAGGAAGGAGTAATCATAAAGTTCAAAGTTCAAAGTTCAAAGTTCAAAGTTCAAAGTTCAAAGTTCAAAGTTCAAAGTTCAAAGTTCAAAGTTCAAAGTTCAATTGTATCTCACTCGTAGGTTTTATATCGTGATGACACTCCTGATCCTGCTGATGGCTGCAGGTTATCTGGTGGCACCGCTGTTCAATATCGGACGGTGGCTGCTGCTGGTGTTCCTGTGTCTGACGATAGCCGAGACGGTGATACTCTTTAGCAAGAAGGGCATGGAAGCCTCACGCCATTGTGCCGACAGGTTCTCGAATGGGGATGAGAACAGGGTGACGATCCACGTGATGAACCATTACGTCTTCCCTGTACGCATCGAGGTGATTGACGAGGCTCCCGTGGTGTTCCAAAGAAGGGATGTGTGCTTTGAGGAGAAGGTTCCCGTCCATGGCGAACGAACCATCTGCTATTCCCTGCGGCCTGTCAGCAGGGGTGTCTATTCCTTTGGTATGATCCGCGTCTTTGCCACCACTGTCCTGGGCTTTGTGCAGCGCCGCTATACCTGTGGAGATCCCCAGGATGTGAAGGTGTATCCTTCTTTCATGATGCTACGGCAGTATGAGCTGCTGGCTGTCAGCAACCACCTCCGGGAGCGGGGAATCAAACGCATCAGACAGGTGGGCAACCTCACGGAGTTCGAACAGATCAAGGATTACGTACAGGGTGATGACTACCGTACCATCAACTGGCGGGCAACAGCACGCCGTCATCAGCTGATGGTGAACGTCTATCAGGATGAGCGCTCGCAACAGGTGTATAACATCATTGACAAAGGACGGACCATGCAGCAGGCTTTCCAGAGGATGACGCTCCTCGACTATGCCATCAATGCCTCACTGGTGCTTTCGTATGTGGCAGTGAACAAGGAGGACAAGGCAGGACTGATCACCTTCGCCGAGGGTTTCGATACCTTCGTGCCAGCATCCCGGCATACGGGACATATGCAGACCTTACAGGAAACGCTCTATGCCCAGCAGACAACCTTTGGCGAGACGGATTTCTCTGCACTGAACGCGCATGTCAACCAACATGTCAGCAAACGGAGTCTGCTCGTGCTCTACACACACTTCATGGGGAAAGTGAATCTGGAGCGACAACTTCCCTACCTGCGACAGCTGAACAGTCGTCACCGTCTGCTCGTGGTATTCTTCGAGGATGCAGAACTGCACGATTTCATCGACAGTCGGGCAGAGACAACGGAAGAACTGTTCCAGCATGTCATCGCAGAGAAATTCGCCTATGAGCAACGACTGATCGTCAATACGCTCCGACAATATGGTATCCTGTCACTGCTCACGCAGCCCGACAAACTTACGGTAAATGTGGTGAACCGCTATCTGGCTCTTCGTCATGAAAAGCACGTTTTCTAATCCAAATCGACAAACGACCAGATGAAACACGGGAGCGTGGGTGACATCCTAGGATGATCATTGACGTTTTTCATGCTTTGGTCGCGTTAAATCGTATTAATAAGGTAAGTTTTTAGTGAAAAGGATTTTGTATGTGGATTTTTATTGCTAATTTTGCACGCAATAAATTTTCAAATAGTATATGGCATCATTTGTTGCAGACAAAATTGTGATGGACGGTTTGACATTCGATGACGTCCTTTTGATTCCCGCTTATTCGGAAGTACTGCCCAAGTCGGTAGAGTTGAAAACCAAGTTCTCGAGGAACATCGAGCTGAACGTGCCGTTTGTAACGGCTGCGATGGACACGGTGACCGAGAGCAGCATGGCTATTGCTATTGCCCGTGAGGGTGGAATCGGCGTTATCCATAAGAATATGTCCATTGAGGCACAAGCCCGTGAGGTGGCTATTGTGAAACGAGCAGAGAATGGTATGATCTACGATCCCGTGACGATCCGCCGTGGCAGTACGGTGGCTGAAGCACTGGCGATGATGGCGGAGTATCATATCGGAGGTATCCCTGTGGTGGATGATGAGAACCATCTGGTTGGTATCGTGACGAACAGGGATTTGCGTTTTGAGCGCAGGTTAGACAACAAGATCGATGACGTGATGACATCGGAGAACCTGGTGACGACTCATCAGCAGACAGACTTGACCGCTGCCGCACAGATTTTACAGGAGAACAAAATTGAAAAGCTGCCGGTTGTTGACAAAGAGAACCGATTGGTAGGACTGATCACTTACAAGGATATTACCAAGGCTAAGGATAAGCCGATGGCATGCAAGGACGAGAAAGGTCGTCTGCGCGTGGCTGCAGGTGTGGGTGTAACAACTGATACCCTGGAGCGTATGCAGGCACTGGTGGATGCCGGCGCTGATGCCATCGTGATCGATACGGCTCATGGTCATTCGAAAGGTGTGATCGAGAAACTGCGTGAGGCCAAGAGCTCGTTCAGCAATATCGACCTCGTGGTGGGTAACGTCGCTACAGGAGCAGCTGCACGCATGCTGATGGAGAACGGTGCCGACTCCGTGAAGGTGGGTATCGGTCCGGGTAGTATCTGTACCACTCGTGTGGTGGCAGGTGTGGGCGTTCCCCAGCTGAGTGCCGTATATGATGTGTATAGTGCTTTGAAGGGTACGGGCGTGCCTCTGATAGCCGATGGCGGACTGCGCTATTCGGGTGACATAGTGAAGGCGCTGGCAGCCGGTGGCTCTTGCGTGATGATCGGTTCTCTGGTTGCTGGTACTGAGGAGAGTCCGGGCGATACGATTATCTATAACGGACGAAAGTTCAAGAGCTACCGCGGCATGGGCTCTCTGGAGGCCATGGAGCAGAAACACGGCTCAAAGGATCGCTATTTCCAGGGCGATACGAAGGATGTGAAGAAGCTGGTGCCAGAGGGTATTGCCGGACGCGTACCCTACAAAGGTACGGTGCAGGAGGTAATCTACCAGATGGTGGGAGGACTCCGTTCTGGTATGGGCTATTGCGGCGCTTCTACAATCGAGGCCCTTCATGAGGCGAAGTTCACACGTATCACCAATGCCGGTGTGAACGAGAGTCATCCACATGACATCACCATCACCAGTGAGGCTCCTAATTACAGTCGTCCGAATGACTGATTTTAATACAAATGTCAAAAATGAATAAGATGCGAGTTAATAAGTTGGAAAGGTATCATGCTTTGCGGGCTTTATTGTTGCTAGTCTTTTCATCCTTCATGAGTCATGCTGTGGCACAGTCAGATCCTGTCATTATGAATGTAGCAGGAGAGGATGTGCTGCGCTCGGAGTTCGAGTATTCATACAACAAGAACAACACCGAGGGAGTGATCGACAAAAAGACCGTGGAGGAATATGTCGATTTGTTTGTGAACTACAAACTGAAGGTGAAAGCCGCCATCGATGCACATCTCGATACACTGACCTCGTTCAAAGATGAGTTTGCCATGTACCGTGATCAGCAAATCCGCCCGTCGTTCGTGACCGATGAGGGCATGCTGCGCGAGGCACGGAAGGTATATGACGATACCAAGGAATCTATCGGTCCGCGAGGACTGATCATGCCCGCACATATCCTGATGCATGTGGAGCAACAGGCTCCGGCTTCGGAGATGGAGAAGGCAAAGGTACGCATCGACTCCATCTATGCCGCCTTGAAGAACGGGGCTGATTTCGCCGATTTGGCAAAACGGCTCTCGCAGGATCCAGGTTCTGCCAAGGATGGTGGTGTGCTGCCGTGGATAGGTCCTGGTCAGACTGTGAAGGAGTTTGAGGATCAGGCCTACGCCTTGCAGAAAGGGGAGATGAGTCAGCCGTTCCAGTCACCCTTCGGCTATCATATCATCTTGATGAAAGACCGTAAGCAGCTGGAACCGTTCGACTCGCTGAAAAATGATATCCTCCGTTTCATCGAGGCACGGGGAGGTAAGGAGCGCGTAGCCGATGTGGCGATAAAGGAAACAGCCGAGAAACAAGGCATCACCACGGCACAGCTGATGGAGAACCGTGCTGCAGAAATGTCTGCCAACGACATGGATCTGAAGAATCTGATTCGTGAATACCATGATGGTCTGCTGCTCTATGAGATCAGCAATACCACTGTCTGGGACAAGGCTGCGAAAGATGAACTCGGACTGGCTAACTATTTCTTGAAGAATAAGAAGAAGTACGACTGGGACCAGCCACGGTATAAGGGCATGGTATATCATGTCAAGGAGAAAGGGGATGTGAAGGCTGTCAAGAAAAGTGTGAAAGGCCTGCCGTTCTCACAATGGGCTGACAAACTCCGTAAGACGTTCAACAACGATTCGATCATCCGCATCCGGGTGGAGAAGGGTATTTTCAAGGCTGGTGACAATGCTTTTATCGATAAGATGGTGTTCAAGAAAGATACTACGGTGAATGCTGTCAAAGATTATCCCATTGATGCCGTATATGGTAAGCTTCTGAAGAAAGGTCCCGAGGAGTATCAGGACGTGCGTGGTCTGGTGGTGGCCGATTATCAGGAGGAACTGGAAAAAGCATGGGTGGAGGAGCTTCGTAAGCGCTATCCCGTGAGAATCAATAAAGAGGTATTGCAGACGGTAAACAAGCATTGACCGTTTGATCATTAAGGAGAAAGAGAATGAGACTATTAAGTAAGATCATGGCTTCGGCGGTTGGTATCGCCTTCATGGCCTTGGGACTACATGCTACTGCTCCGGGAAAGGCTTTTTCGTGGAAGGCAGTTAACGATACGACAGAGGAGAAAAGACCAGTAAAGGTGGTACGTATTCCAGAGTCGAGCATCGTGGATGAGGTTATTTGGGTCGTGGGTGATGAGCCGATTCTGAAATCTGACGTGGAGGCCATGCGCCTGCAGGCGGAGGAGGAAGGAATCCGTTGGCAAGGTGATCCCGACTGTACGATTCCAGAGCAGCTGGCTCTACAGAAACTCTACTTGCATCAGGCTGAAATCGATAGTATAGAGGTGACTGAGGCGGAGGTGGTGTCGGAAGTGGACCGTATCATTAACCATTGGATTCAAGGCATCGGTAGCCGGGAGAAGCTGGAGGAATATCGTAAACAGAGTATTACGCAGATGCGACAGGAGATGCGCGAAACCTTCCGCGACCGACTGATGATCGAAAAGATGAAACAGAAACTGGTGGAGAATATCACGGTGTCACCAGCTGATGTGCGCCGTTTTTTCAAGGATGTGCCGGAAGACAGTATTCCCTTTGTCCCCACAGAGGTGGAGGTGCAGATCCTGACGAAGACACCACGTATTGCTCCCGAGGAGATAGACCGTGTGAAGAACGAACTCCGCAGCTATACTGATCGTGTCACAAAGGGGGAAACATCGTTCGCCACATTGGCACGACTGTATTCTGAAGATCCGGGCTCTGCCCGTCAGGGTGGTGAACTTGACTATACTGGACGCGGCTTATTGGATCCTGCTTTTGCCAATGTCGCATTTAACCTCACGGATCCGAAGAAGATCTCGAAGATTGTGGAAACGGAGTTTGGCTATCATATCATTCAGTTGATTGACAAACGCGGAGACAAGATCAAATGTCGCCATATCCTGCTTAAGCCGCAGGTGTCGCAGGAGGCTATCGAACAAGGGAAACTGAGGCTGGATTCCATCGCCAACGATATCCGTGCAGGGAAGTTCTCTTTTGATGAGGCTGCCTCTTATATCTCCGATGATAAGGATACGAAGAGCAGTAAGGGCCTGATGGCCAACATGACGGAGGAAGGACGGACATCGAAATTCCGTATGCAGGATCTTCCCACAGAGGTGGCACGTGTCGTGGATACCCTGAAGGTAGGTGATGTGTCACAGTCGTTCCAAATGATTAACAGCAAGGGAAAGACCGTTTGTGCCATTATTAAACTGAAAAGCCGGGTGGAAGGGCATCGGGCTACGATTACTGAAGACTTCCAGGCCATGAAGAACGTGGTGTTGGCAAAACGTCGTGACGAATACCTGAAAGAGTGGGTGAAAGGAAAGCTGAAGGATATCTATGTTCGTATGAACGATCGTTACAAGGATTGTACGTTTGAATACCAGGGATGGAGGAAATGATCAAGAAAGGAAAGACTTGCCGATTGCTGAGCGGGCACAGGACCATCTTCGTTGTGGTGCTGTGCCTGTTCGGTCTGTGTCTGGCAGAGTCACATCAGGCTCCTGTGAAAAAACGTAAGCCGCGCACGAAAACAGACGAGCGCGTGTATCTGGTTCATGCCAATGAGCTGAGTTACAACCGTTATGGACCGAAGCCTGATGCGCAGTTCCTGAAGGGAAAGGTACAATTCAAACACAAGGGCGCCACACTTACCTGCGACAGTGCATATTTCTTTGATGCCTCCAACTCTTTTGAGGCTTTCGGACATGTGAAGATGCGCCAGGGTGATACGTTGACGTTGGACAGTGACTATGCATATTACGACGGTAACGATCAGTTTGCCAAGGCGCGACACAATGTGGTGCTTACCCATCGGGGTACGAAGCTTTATACAGATAGCTTGGACTATGACCGTCTGTATAGCTACGGCTATTTCTTTGAGGGTGGAAAAATGATTGACAAGAAAAATGTCCTGACAAGCGACTGGGGTGAGTATCATACGGATTCGCGGGAAGCGATTTTCAATTTCAACGTGAACTTGAAGAACCCGAAGTTCTTACTCACTACGGATACACTGCATTATGATACACGGACGTCCATCGCACATATAGTAGGTCCTTCCACAATTACTTCCGGTGAGAGCATTATCAATACTTCCTCGGGCTATTACGACACGAACAAGGAAAAAGCACAGCTGTTCAGCCGTACCACCTTGATTAATAAGCAGAAGGAAATTGTTGGTGACAGTCTATACTATGATGATAAGAATGGTATCAGTGAGGGCTTCCGTAATGTGATCTATACCGACAAGGAGAACAAGAACCAGATGTACTGTGATTATTTCTGGTACAACGACAAGACAGGCTATGCCTTTGCGACACAAAAGGCCAAGCTGGTGGATTTCTCCCAGAAAGACACGTTGTACCTGCATGGCGATTCCATCAAGATGTACACTTATAATATTGATACCGATTCAGTGTGGAGGAAGTTCCATTGCTTCGATAAGGTGAGAGCGTACAGGGTGGATGTGCAGGCTGTATGTGACTCGTTGGTATATGACACGAAAGACTCATGCATGGTGATGTACAAGGATCCGATAACATGGAACGGTCCACGACAGCTCTTGGGGGAGGTGATAGAAGTATTCATGAAGGACTCGACCATCGATAGGGCTCATGTGATTGGTCAGGCTCTTTCGGTAGAGAAAATTGATCAGGAGGATCATTTTAATCAGATCTCGTCAAAGGAGATGTTTGCTTATTTCGACAAAGGGGAGATCTACCGCAGTGACGCCGTATCGAATGTGCAGTCGATCTATTATCCGATAGACAGCAAAGACAGTTCGTTTATCGGCATGAACTATGCGGAGACTGACACCATGCGGATGTACCTGAAAGAACGTAAGCTCCAGCGGATATGGATGCCGGCAGCGGAGTGTACTACCTATCCGATCACGCAGATTCCTCCCGGACAGATGAAACTTCGTAACTTTGCTTGGTTTGAGGAGATCCGTCCTGTGGATAAGGACGATATCTTCAACTGGCGGGGAAAATCTCAGGGCTATGAGGTGAAGAGATTGGAACGCCATTCGGCTCCCTTGCAGAAGCTGTCTGATTTCGGAGAAAAAGACAAAACACCCCCACCCCCTTCCACAGAAGGACCTGGGAAAGAACCTGAAGGGGAGGAACCGTCACAGTGAGTCTGTTTCACCAACGTAAGCCCCACCGTTTCACACATCACTACCTGTATGTGGATGAACGGAAAGAACGCCTTCGGCAGATAGAACAGCGTGTAAGGAAAGATAGGGGGAAACCTAAGGCAGGATCACTATTACCACAAACGATCGTGATCCTTCTGCTCGTTCTCGTACTCATTGTCATTTGGAACCTATTATTAAGCTGAGGAATGACGGATATTATACAAGTATTACCAGACAGCGTGGCCAACCAGATTGCTGCAGGTGAGGTGATTCAGCGCCCTGCCTCAGTAATCAAGGAATTGGTGGAGAATGCGGTGGATGCTGGCGCCTCCCATATCGACGTGATTGTGGTGGATGCCGGACGTACCTCCATACAAGTGATTGATGATGGCAAGGGTATGTCAGAGACGGACGCACGGTTGTCGTTTGAGCGTCATGCCACATCGAAAATCCGTCAGGCAGATGACCTCTTTGCCTTGCATACCATGGGATTCCGCGGAGAAGCCCTTGCCAGTATTGCGGCGGTGGCTCAGGTGGAGCTGAAGACACGGATGGCTGAGAATGAAGTGGGCACCTCGTTGTCAATCTCTGGAAGTAAGGTGATGGGACAGGAACCGATAGCTTGTCCTGTCGGTAGTAATTTCTCCGTCGAAAACTTGTTCTTCAATGTACCGGCGCGTAGGAAATTTCTGAAATCAAATGCCACAGAACTGAATAATATCCTCATCGCCTTCGAGCGAATCGTACTGGTGAATCCACATATAGGCTTTACCCTTCACAGTAACCATACCGAGCTGTTTAATCTCCGACCTTGTTCCTTGCGACAGCGCATTATAGACGTATTCGGCAAGAAAATAAATCAGGAACTGTTGCCCGTGGAAGTGGATACAACAGTATGTCGTCTCTATGGTTTTGTGGGAAAACCTGAGACGGCCAGAAAGAAGGGAGCCCATCAGTATTTCTTTGTGAATGGGCGTTATATGAAACATCCATATTTCCACAAAGCGGTACAAAATGCGTTTGAACGGTTGGTGCCCGCTGGTGAACAGGTACCGTATTTTATCTATTTTGATGTGAATGCACAGGATATTGATGTAAACATCCATCCTACCAAGACGGAAATCAAGTTCGAGAACGAACAGACTATCTGGCAGATTCTTACAGCGGCTGTGAAAGAGGCTGTGGGAAAGTTCAACGATGTCCCATCCATTGATTTTGATTTGGTGGGGAAACCGGAGATTCCAGTCTTCGATGAGTCGAAACAAACTGTGGATGTACCGAAGATCCATGTCGATCCCCAATATAATCCATTCAAGCAATCAGCAGGTACCCGTCAACATGCTTCTGTGCAGAATTGGGAACAGTTGTATGAGGGTCTGGTCCAAAAACAGCCAGAACAGTCTTCTTTATTTGATGAAACGGCTATTGAAGTGGGGCATGAGGTGGTGACAGATAAGTCGCCGATGCACTACCAGTATAAAGGTTGCTATATCATGACTGCCGTAAAATCTGGTCTAATGATTATCGACCAGCATCGCGCGCATGTACGTATTTTATATAATGGCTATATGCAGATGTTCGGTAACCACAGTGCCACATCGCAGAAGGTCCTTTTCCCTGAGGTTGTACAGTTCCCACCCTCCGAGGGGGTTGTTTTAGACAAAGTGATTCCTCAGATAGAAGACTTAGGGTTTGAACTGACTAGCTTGGGTGCAGGAAGTTATGCAATCAATGGTGTTCCTGCTGGTCTTGATGGCGTGAATATGGTGAGTTTGCTACAATCCATGGTGACGGCAGCTGTGGAACAGGGAAAAGCGATTGGTGAGGATCTTCATCATGCCTTGGCATTGTGCCTGGCTCGTCATGCTGCCATTCCAAGAGGACAGGTCCTTAACAACGACGAGATGGAGAATATCGTTAATCAGTTGTTTGCTTGCAATGATGCAAACTACAGTCCTGATGGTAAACCTGTCATCAATATTATTAAGCAGCAAGATATAGAAAAAATGTTTTGATTGTTGGGTAATGATGCGCTTTTTATTGATTTTTGTTTAGTTTTTTATGTTTTTTTGAACTTTTTCTTAATAATTTTGGTATTATTGAAAAATATTGTATATCTTTGTACCCAAATTGATGTGGGTGACTCAAGAAATAATTAATTATTTTAGATAAACAGCAAATTTATGAAAAAATTATTAATGCTTTTGGCTGTTGCAGGTTTCTCGACAGTCGTAATGGCTCAGGAGGAGACAACTCCTGAATTGAAGAATGGATTCGTGATGAATTCTTTCTGGAGTAATTGGTTCGTGGAGGCAAACGCTTCTTACAACGCTTTCTATTCTAATGAGGAAAAGCATGCAGACTATTCTAAGAGTCCGCTTAAGCACTTCCGTAGAAGCTATGGCTTGTCAGTAGCTATTGGTAAGCGTTTCACTCCGGTTCTTGCCTTGCGTACTAAACTCTCTGGCTTTTGGGGAAAGAGCGTGCTTGGTTTTTATGGAAAAGGTTACGGCGATGCTCGTGTAGGCGAGATCCAGAGACCTGGTGATGACTATTGTAACGCTATAAAGTATTTCAACCTGCAGGAGCAGTTCATGGTGAACCTCAGCAATTTGTTCTGTGGCTATAATGAAGCTCGTGTTTGGAATGTTACTCCTTATGCTGGTGTCGGTGTTATTCGTAACTGCTCTTACGATACTTGGGAGTTGGGTTTCAGCGGTGGTATCCAGAACTCTTGGAGACTGAGCGACCGTTTCAAGCTGAATCTTGATTTGAACTACAATATTTGTGGTGATGACTTCGAAGGCGAAGGAAATGTTTGGGGTGGCCACAACCAGAAGAACCACGACCACTGGTTCTCTGCTGAAATCGGTCTGACTTATAATATCAGCAAGAAGTTTGACTGGGATCGCGTTCCTGATGTAGAGGCTATCAAGCAGCTCAACCAGGCTCAGCTCGATGCACTGAATGCACAGCTTGCTGATGCAAATGCCGAGATTGAGCGCCTGCGCAACCAGCCGATCCCCGAGCCTAAAGAGACTGTTGTTACTCAGAGCGTGAAGGACTTCATCACAACTCCAATCTCTGTATTCTTCAACCTCAACAAGACTGAGATCGCAGTG
>OCTX012253865.1_pt1 | contig 18608 bp, 12 predicted proteins | sample 1539691 | NCBI WGS metagenome assembly OCTX01 (sample SAMN02144231, study PRJEB22623) | gut metagenome | biome: sheep rumen | host: Ovis aries | place: New Zealand | reverse complement strand
CATCAGCACAAAAAAGCAGAACACACGCAACAATAAAAGGAGGACACAAGAAAATGTCAAACAGCAGAGATGAATTAAGCGTAATCCAAGACGCTATCAAAAACAAGTTAAGTACCAAAAGCGTACAAGCAGAAGAAATAAATTATGACGGATTAGGACTCGTACCATACGCAAACAAATTCCTAGACCAAATAGAAGACCCAATCTTCTACGAAGCATACCGTAACAGCTTATCATACAAAGCTGACTTCACAATAGATGAAACCAACACCAGAAAAGCAATCCTCAACACAGCTATGTTCACAACATACGTACAAAAAATCATTCAAAGCGAACCACTATTAGAGGATGCAAATTACATAACTGGTGTACATGGTAAAGCACACATCTACGGTATCGAAGACACCATAGGCACAGAGGACGGAGCATTACCAGAACACTTCTACTTCGACAAAGATGTAGCATTACAAGAAGCTACTATTAACGATATTGAAGTAGAAACTTACCCAATAAGAACCAAAATTAACATAAGCGACAGACAAAGACTCGCAAATGTGTTCGGGGATGACCTCGTAAACATCTTACTTGACAGAACAGTACAAAGATTAAAACAAGGTGTGGCTGTTGCTAGATTCTATGGTAACAAAACCGCTGCTAACAGTATAGACCTCCAATACCGTAGACAAGATGGATACCTTAAAGGTGCAGGTGTACAATTAACAAGTGATGATGTAAACCTTGATAAAATCACTGACATCTTTGATACAATGTTCTACAGCTTACCTGAGGAAGCTCAAGTAGAATCTGATTACGTATTCTATGTGCCAACTAATGTGAGAAGAGCTTTCGGTTCTTACTTCCTTGATAAAGCAGCTGACAGAGCTATTGACTTCATCGGTCAGAGAACACCATTATACTGGGGTGACATTCCTATTAAAGTATCACCTACACTTAACAACAAACCAAAAAGAGATTTACTCGATGGTGGTAATGTATCTGTATTGCTTACAAAACCTAGCAACACTCACTTTGTAGTTGGTAGGGAAGCAGGTATTGAACCTAAACGTTACGCTGAAACCTCATCTGATACTTTCTACGCAACTATTGATACTGCTAACGCTTACAGTATCAGTGATTATGCTGTAAGATTATCATTAACTGCTGATGAATATGCTGGTCTTGTTGGTGGTAGTCAAGATTCTGGTGATAACCAACAAGGTGATGATGGCCAACCATAGGGACTCACCAGTAGTTGATTTGAGGGCTTGAGGAATCACACACACGCCCCCACAATCCCCCACACATTTTTTTTTGGTATATAATAACTATTATTGGAGGTCACACAAAAAAATGATAACCGCATACTGCACAATAAAAGACGTCAAAGACCTATCAAGGGTAACACCCAACAAAATAGGACTAGACAAAACCGAAGCAGACGAACTCGACAACATACTACAAGAATGGATACTACAAGCAAGCGCACTAATCAACGACTACACCAACAACCCACTAACAGAAACCGACACCAACCAGCAAACAACCAAATACTACGTATACCGCAACATAGCCACCCGTATAGTCGCAAACATGTGTGCACTCAGCGCAGCATACAAAAGCCACAGCGTAGTAAAAGTCAACGATTGGAGCATAAGCACAGTACCCAGCGAAGTATTCCCCGTTGCCATGAAAAAAGAACTGGAAAACTATAAAAGCGAGACCAGTAACAACAGTACAGCATTCGGAGTACTCACAGTCAAAGGTGGAGGAATATTTGATGAAGATAGAGATAAAGTTGGGTGAACAGTTAGAAGCATTCAATGGTCAACCCGAACAAGTGGTGACCACATTCCTATCCTTATCCAGTGAGGAACTCACGGGGGACATCAAAAAGGAAACACCCGTCGACCATGGTAAACTAAGAGGCAGTTGGACTCCAAAACAATCCAAAAACAAACTCGTAGTAGAAAACACCCGTAACTACGCATTATTCGTAGAAAAAGGTACGGGAATATTCGCATCAGAGGGAAGACACCGCATATTCCCAAAAAACGGGAACGTAATGCACGCTAACATCAAAGGCGATGACGTGTTCTTCACAAACAGCCGAGGACAACCAGCACGGCACATGGCAGAAAAAGGATTCATGACCTACCGCAAAAAAATACCAAAACTATTCCAAACATCAATAATCAAACACGCCAAAGGAGGAAAATAGTATGACAGCTTACTACGCAGACCTAATAACACCACTCGAAGTAATACCAGCGAAATTCTGCCAATGGATACAATGCGAGATCACTGAAGATGGATTACTTGAGGAGGTGGATAAGTTCTGTTCCACATTCCGTACTGAGGGAAGCGTACTTAATTATGAAATATGGGTTAGGAAGATGGACTGGACTGTATCCGAGGAAACAAGTCAAGTAGTCGGCCGTGACAGTATGGTTACACTTGAGTACCCCTTTGAAGTTGCTATTATTGTTGATATGATAGGGGATGAGGAGGAAAGTGAGCGTAAGGCTATACAGTTGCAGGCTAAGACTATTATGAGCATCTTCAAAAACTATGAACGATTAATCTTCGAGGATGCCAGTATAGGCTACGTGAATTACTTCACACTGGACACGGGTTATAATGATGGTAGCCTTAATCCTGTGAATCGTGAGGATGACGTGATTATTAAAGGATTCCAGATAACCCTCAATGTAGATGTGAACTATCTGATGTGTTATCAGAGATACAAGAATGAACAAGGAGGAACATAGAGTATGGGAAACTATATGGGAATCTCCTTCACTGATGAAGGAGACGCATACGGAACCAACAAACTATTCACCAAAGAACCAGCATTCTACTGGAGAATAAAAAGCAGTGACGCTGACTGGAACTTCGGCGAATTTGATGATGAAGACCTTGATGAACTCAGAGTAGGATACCCAGAACCAGCAGGAACAGTAGAACTAAGCGGTGCACATATAAAGGCAATGCCAACAATCCTATATGCACTACTCGGTAACTACCTGTTCACAGAAAACTATACCACAGTTGAAGTAAATGGGGAACAGGTTTCCGTGAACATGCACGAATTCTGGGCAGGAAACGGATTGGAAGTACCTGAATGGTGTGCCAACATGATCTACGAGGTTGGTAATCAGACCATGATAGACGGTGCAGTAATGGATAGTTTCGAGTTAAACGCTGGACTAAACAAAACCACAGCTGAGTGTGGGTTCGTGTACCGTAACGAACAATCCAAAGAGATAAACGTGGAAACCGTAATACAGAACAAGAACATCCTACAAGCATTACCACTCGTAGGGTATGATTGGACTGTAACACTTACAGTTAATGATGAAAGCCTTAACCAGGAAATTCAACCTTGTTTTAATGAGGTGAACATCAGCGTCAACAATAATATCTTGACTGGTGATGATGTAAGATGTCTTGGTAAAGACCGTTACGGTTTCAAGCCTACGATGGAGAAAAGGGAAATAGAAGTAACCGGTAAGATTAAGCTCACACCAGCTACCCTACCATTAGTTAACACCTTGAAGTATAAAGGTAGTACTCAAAGTTCTGGTGGTTGGAGATACTGGAACAAATGTCATAACATTGACGGAAGCTTAAAGCTTCGTGCTACTAGTTGTCTTGACAGTGCTGAGTGGATTGAGTTCTACTTCCCTAAGGCTGCTATCAACATTGACCCTATTAAGATTGAGGATGGTAATGTTGATGTGGACATCGCATTGAAGTTATACAATACTAAGAAAGCACCGCTCACACAAAAGGTTGACCCTTCTAATCCGGATAGTGCTTATATTCAGGTTGTTACACCTATGCGTGTGAAAGTGCAGAGTAGGGCTCCAAAGGTACAATAAAGGATTGTACAAACGGGTTAGCCTACACTACACCCCCCTAACCACCCCCTAAACTATTTTTTTTGAATCAAAATTGTCTAAGAGGTAAAGATATTTATGTCATTTCAAGAATTAATCAAAACAGTACAAAACAAACAGGAAATAACAGTCAACGGCCAAACACTAACCGTCGACAAACTAACAGTAAAAGAATTAGAACAATACAAAAACATTGTGAACCGTGCACTCGGAACCGTCAAAATGGGAATGGGAAACGAACGCAACCTACAAAGTGCCAACATGAACGTTGAACAAGTAAGTGCCGCTCAGGACAAGGCGGACCATTTCTTAATTCAGTGCAGTTTCAAGGATGAGGAAATCGGTGAGGAAGAGATTGACAAGTTATATGACTTGTACACGCCACTCGTTGAGGCACTTAAACGTGTTAACAACATTAACGAGGCAGATAATGGCCGGTTAGAAAGTGACTTAAAAAACTCTTAGACTCGCCGGAGGGTATGCATTATGCACGGATGGAGTTTTATGGTTATCATGTGTTCGCAGAGGCGTATGGTGATTTGACTCCGGAGCAGGCACTTTTTATTGATATGGGAGTGTCGAAGGTGTATAATGAATTGTTCGGTGAAGATGAAAAAAGTAAGAGGGAAGTTAGCAGGTTAAGGGGTAGGAGTAGAAGACCACGTAAACACTTCTAAAGTTTTATGGTGGGATGTTCTGTTCCTGCTCCTATTTTTTTTTAGGCATATAAAATGATGATGGAGGGAAAAGAATTATGGTAGTAACGGAAACATTACAAGTCATACTTAACGCTAAGGATCAGTTGACGAGTAAGATTAACGAGGTCAACAATGCACTAAGACAAACCGGAACCGCCGCTAACACTGCAAGTGCCAGTGCTACAAGTGCCACCACCCGGCTAGGTAATGCTTACACACAACTACAGAACAAGGTACGAACAGTCTTCAACAATATTAAGACCACAATTCGTAACAGTACCGCGGGGAAGATAGTTAGTGAGAGCAGCCTCGCTCAGCCGTTTCTTAATGCTGCTGAGAAGATAAGGCAGAAATGGACTAGTATGACTGAAACCTTGAAAAGCAAGATGCAATCGTTAAGGAGTAGCACTAATACTGATGTGGGATTTAATATTAGTCCTGCGGGGCTTGCTACTCTTAACGGGCAGGTTACCACTACTACTGGTAAGGTTACAATGCTCGGGCAGGTAATGAACCGTATAGCTAGTGGAGCTAGTAAGCTGGGTATTAATTTTGGTACTGCATTCACCACAGCGAGCAGTAAAATTGAAACATTCAAATCTAAGCTGAGTAGTATTGGTAGTAAGATGACAAGCATAGTCGGAGGATTGTCCGGTGTACAGAGTGCTATTATGGGAGCATTCGGAGCAGTCGGTGTAACAAGCCTGTCACAGTTCACCATCGGAGCCGCTATAGCAAGACAAAAACTGAACGCAGTAACCACCAGTATCACTGGAAGCGAAGCCGCTACTAAGAGTTTGAACAAGGCAATAAGTGCAGCTACCAATGGTGGAGTAGTAGGGTTTACTAAGGTGGCTCAGGCAGTACAGCAGATAGGTATCAAATACAATCTAACCAACAAGCAGTTAGAGGCCACGGCACCAGTACTGAATAAGATTGGTACATTGGCACGTGCTATGGGTAAGGATAGTGAAACTGCTGCAACTATTATGAGTAAAGCTTATGATGGTTTGAATGGTAACTTTATGCTATTACAGCGTAACCTTGGTATTACTAAGCAACAGTTACTTGATGCTGGTTGGAGTGGTGCATCCAATGATGTAGACGGTTATACACTGGCATTGAATAAGGTATTGGATACTAAGCCGGAGATGCAGGAATACCTGAACAGTTACGAGGGACAGATGGAACGATTAAAGTTCGCTATACAAGGAGTAGGTCGACAGATAGGTGAAATATTCCTGCCAATACTTAACATGTTGCTCGGAACATTCCTTGACTTGCATCAGAAATGTCCATGGCTTACTACTGTTATTGTAGCACTCGCTGTTGGTATTGTGGGACTGATTAGTGTATTATCTGTGTTGGCTCCTATTATTATGATGATAATAGAGTTACATGAAATGGAGGCATTCGCCACAATAGCCGCATACTGGCCATACCTACTCATAGCAGCTGCAATACTAATAGTCATCGGTATACTATTATACCTATACAACACTAATGAGGGCGTACGTAACACCATGAACAAAATCGGAGAAACAATCCGTAATGTACTTATCAAAGCATGGAATGAACTACAGAAAATAGTACAACCATTAGCAACAACATTCGACCACCTCAAACAAGTACTCGGTAGACTAGCCAAACAATTACTGGCAGCCTTCGGAATCACCGGAGATGCAGCTGATAACTTTGACTGGCTAAGTGCAGTGATAAAAGGATTAGGATTAATACTGGAAGTAATAGTTAAACACTTCGTCACAGTAGTAGAAGTCATCGCATCCATAGTAATACCAGTAATCAGCTTCCTAGTGAATGTGGTTGCGAACTTGATCAACTTCTTTGTATCACTTGGTGAGGCATTAACGCTTCTTAGTCAGGGTGATGTGATGGGATTCCTTACCGTACTCGGTGAAGCATTATACACATTCATCATGGACACAATAACAAATTTCGGTCAAATGTTCCTCGAGATATGGAATAACCTTAACCTCATATTCGGTGGAATGCTCGGAAGTCTATGGAACTGGCTCGTACAATTCATAACCACAATGATATGGGGTGGTTGGCAGATGGTAATAGGATTCCTCATGTGGATTGCATCATTACCAGGGCAATTCTGGAATTACCTGGTCATGTGTTGGAATAACTTCCTGAACTGGGCAGGTCAAATGATAGCCAAAGCCTCAGAAGCTGGTAACAAAGTAGTAACCGATTTCATCAATTGGATTACAAGCCTGCCAGGCAAGTTCTGGAACTGGTTATTGAATACTATTAACAAGATTAAGGACTTTAAAGACCAGGCTGTGCAGAAGATGAAGGACACTGCTAAGAAGATGGTTGATGACTTTATCGATTATGTTAAGAAGTTACCGAGTAAGTTTGGGGAATGGCTTGGTAAGATTAAGGATGAGATTTGGGCTCGTCGTGGTGCATTGGTTAGTGCTATTATCCGTCTTGGTTGGGATTTACTCAGAGAGTTCAAGAATGCACTCCTTGGTAGCGTGTTTGGTTCCGCGGAGGTTGGTGATTTCAATCAGATGGTTTATGATGGTTTGAGTGGTGCTGGTTATGTTGCATCCCGTGCCGGTTACCTCGTTGCTAACAGTTTTAATGCTGGTGTACTTGATGGTATGGATAAAGCTGGCTTGGATAATATTGGAATCAGTGGTAACGGTCAAGTATTGGCTAGTGTTGAACATGAAATCAGTAGCAGGCAGGGAGACTCACAGACACAACTACTACGGGACATCAAGGACGCACTAGGCAGTCTACGAGTAGAGCATACTGGTAGCATTGACTTTAATCAGAATGTTGATGTCACTGGTGACACCGGCTTAACCGAGGAGGAACTAAGAAGTGCAGTGATGCAGGCATTACAAGACCGTAATGTTCTCAAGCAGATAGTGCAAAGCAGAGAGTTCCAATCAATGGATAAACGAATGAAAAACCGTATGATACAGGAAATGAGCAGACACATATAATGATGAGAGGTGAATAGTGTTTTGACAAGAAAGGAAATAAGAGCCAACAGGGCTCGGGTAGTGGGGAATATTCTCCCCGTCTACTCTGAAATGATGAAAACACATAATTATGAGATATTCAATGCAAAGCAGGACGAGGATGGTACTGGTACTTTCAAGAATATTAACAGTACTCTTCGTAACCTTTACGCATTGAATAAGGGGGTGTATAATGCGGGTAACCTGCTTAATTGGATTTGTGAACATCCACGGGCTGGTACTGGTTTGACTGGAGCGAATCTTAAGAAGGCATTTGCCACGGAAGGTGGTGTGAATATGGGTCGGGGTTACTTGACTGTGTATGCTACGCCGGTTATTCAAGACCCTACCAATAATCTTAACCCTGATAATTTCTGTTATACTGTGGAGTTGGATTATGATAGTGAGTATGCTTATGCTATGATGGGATTCCTTAACAGTGCAGGGGATAATGTTAGTCCTGGTATTAGTAAGAAACTTGACAACCTTGTATCGTATCGTAATAAAGATAACACTAGTCACGTGTTGGAATACAAGATGGTTGAGGGCATACTATACTTGTACGTTGATGGCTGGTATACCGGCCAGTACCTTGATGTCACCGGCCAGTCACGGGATTTAATGTGTGCCTTCTACATGGGTAGTGCCAGTAGCAATTATACCGGTATTGTAGTGAAGGAGTTAAGGTTAGAACCGCTCGCCGATGTTTATCCGTCCACTTACCTCGCTAGTAATGTGGATGTGTGGGTATGTGATAAGGTTAAGAATGGTACTGGTGTGGCATCCGCTGACCGTGTACAGCCATTTGTGAACGAGGAAACGGGGCGTATGAATGCAGGCCGTGGTTACTGTGCTTATATGAGTAAGGGAATAATCCACCCGTATAATCAGTCACTAAAGAGTCGGTTCACACTTTCCTGTACTGTGTATTGTGATGATGGAACGGGGCAGGAAATACTGTTTGGTGAATTGAATAGTGATGGTACCGATATTACCGGTGCTTTCAAAACTGCACTAGTGGATATTTGTAATGACGATGACTTTACTGACAGCATCAAAATAGAGTACAAGTGTCTTGACAGTCATGCTTACCTTTATGTCAATGACAGGTACACTGGTAAAAACAGAGACCTTAACAGCATAAACTATATGCTCGGAATGTACAATAACAAGGCACTCACCAGTAATGATGGTGTAGAAATGAACAACATCACCATAAAGAACACTTGCAACTTGTACCCATTCCAGTATCAGATAATGAACCTCGCCGTGTGGCAGTATGCCCAGTACACGGGTAACTCATCCACAAACACTAAAGAACCATTCCTAGTCAGTGGAGCAGTAGACGTTGGCGGAGGAAACTACACATACCTTAACGCACCAATACGAATAGAAGATAACGTGGATTACCGTGTAACATTCACATTCACAGGTAACTACCAAAGAATAGGACTCGGTCGGATAACAACAGTTAGTGGTAAAATCCGTCCAACCGGTATAGACCAGCCAATAATCAACTTCATAACACCCGGCGGTCAAAGCCACAGAGCCACATTCAAAGTCTACAACAAAGTCGCATACCTATTCTTTGACGGCGAATACAGCGGGGTAAAATATGATTTCAGTAATGAAACCTACCCAATATTCATAGGATTCTATGATAACAACAACAGTACAGGTATACGAGTACAGAACATTGAAGCATTACCTGGAACACTAAGCAAAGCAATCGGAGACAACATACTACTACCACCAGCAGACCCCGCACAATGGAAATACATCGAAGACAGCAGTTTCTTCTCAACAACATCCGGAGAACAAATACGAGCAGCAGACAACCTGATATACACTGCACGGTACAAATTCAACATATTCAAAGTACCACTTAGCAGGGTAAACGAAAACGAGTACATAGTCGAGTTCAGAAAAGGAAGCCACGCCTACATCGGTATAACCAATGACCCGAACACAGTAGAACGCAGAGTATCAGTACACGTAACCGAGGAAAACGGATTCGATGAAAGCGGTTCCACCAACACATTATCCCTATCATTCCGTGGAAGCAGTTACGGCCTGAGCAACAGGGGAGGATTCGTGGACTCCAACAACCTACCACCCGAGTTCGGAGACAACGTATACCTCATAGTATACCAGAACAATAGCAATGACCGCATGATAATTGAAAGAATATACGAAAATGTTGCCGGAGGAGGTGAATAAGTTATGCCAACATATACGAAACGGCCGGGGAAGATTGTGAGGACACCCGGTTATACGTGTGGTAGTACGGATTACCGGTATAAATGTTGGGATGACCTTGACAATTTGAAAACTGGTGGTACTGCTGCTAGTCGGCGTGCTGATTACCAGTACCCATACATTGCGGGTAAGAATGGTACTTATAAGCAGGCAGCTCCACTTGACCTCACCGAGTTTGGCTTCGAGTTCGCAGCGGATGAAGTGATTGATCAGATTGATGTTACTTACTCGGTGCAGACTTTTATTAATGAGGGTTATTATCCTAGTTTTGAGCACCCAGTGGTTTCCTTGTTGAATACTACTACGAAGAGTCAGCAGGCGAATGAGAAGATTACTGGTACTAAGGTTACTCGTACTCATACATGGTATAATGTTCCTACTCGGGCTGTTACTAGTGATTCGTTTGGTGTTCGTTTCTGGTTTGACCAGAACCGTAATACTACTCCGAGCCGTATCGAGCTTAGTGATGTTAAGATTGTGGTTAGTACCACTGATTATACGGAGAAGATTGAATTGGGCGTTGATGCCCCGAATAAGCTTACTGTGGGTATTACTACTGAGGTCACGTGTAAGATTGAGAAGACTAGTGAAATGGATTATTTCGGATCGTTCATCGTTGATTTACCATTCGGTGTGGAGTTGGTTGGTGAGCCGACCCGTGTTGATGGTGATTACGGTGTTGAGATTAGTACCCATTCAATTGAGGGTAATCAGTATCAGAGCTTGTACTGGATGTTAGATTTGCCGGAGGGTCATAGCACGGCACTGTTACAGTTCAAGATTAAAGCGATTACTCCTAGTGCCACGTTCACTTGTTCTGATAAGAAACGAATAACTGAACTGTGCCTGTATGAGGAGGGTAACAGGGAGACCCGTTCTTATAGTGCGTTGGTGAATGTTACTCAGATTGAGGCAGTAGTGCAGAGTAACTTTGTAGAAGACCGTAAGAGCATACGAGCTGACATTGTCTATGATTATAAGGTGAAAGTTTACAGTAATGACCCAACATGGCGTAAAAAGGTTCTGCACTTGAAGTATGAGACTGGTATGGATGTGATAACCAACCTCGCCGAGATACTGGCCTTGAATAATGTAATTAGTGCTACATTTAATAGTGGTACTGGTGAGTATGAGATTGTATTCAGTGGTGTTCGTATGACTAACCTTGATGTACCGGTTAGTATTGTATTTGATGAGGCGGGGGAGTATGATTTCAAGGCTTGGATGACTATTCAAGCAACTGGTGAACGTATCAGTCCCATCTTTGAGCGAAGTTGTGTGGTGCTCAGTACCAATTTCCAAAAATTAGGATTCACCCGTCTTTGTATCACGGATTATGCTGACCAGATGGCGGATGGTATCGAGTACACCCTTGGTAGTCTTGTTCGGATTGTGCGTAGTGAAAAGGATTATGAAGTGTTCAACTTCGGTAACAATTACAGGATTGGTGTGTATAATGGTGGTGCCGAGGATATAGGGGATGATGTGGACTTTGCCGAGCATGTGCACTGGGCAGAAAAGAGTGCCACCACGAAACTAGAGGAACAGACCGTGAACTTCACATATAACAGTAGTGAACCCTTATACATCGTATGGAGTCATACTTATACTGCTGATGCAACTGGACCATACATTACGGTAAACTTTTCGGAGCCTATCCTCGCAGAGAGTAGCGTGTACAAGAGTGTACTGGATAATACTGGAATATCGTTAAAGCCGGTAATTAACACCATACTTAACAGTGACTACGCTACGGCTAAGCTCACCAATAAGGCCAAACAAACCAACCGCACAGCTATCGACCAGTGGCAGGACGGGGGATTGTTTGACCGTGACATCAGTATACTCGGTATGGAGGTCACATTCGATTATGAGGTTACTCATGATTGTAGTGTCGAGGCTGAACTGTATGTGAATGGTAAGCTTAGTGGTTCCCGTGACATCCTTATCTATAAAGGTAAAGGTACGGGTACTGTTGGCAGTATCTATGATTTGTTTGGCCTTAGTCCGTCGGATTTGATTAATCGTAATGATTTGTGTATTAATCCGTTTGAGATTCGGTTCTTTGTGTCTAATCCGTATATGGCTGGTTTTGATGTGAAGATTCGTAATGTTGTGATTAACATTGAATACATACAACGGTCATCTTGTCAGTATGGGTTCACGCTTGATGGCGAGTACAGTAAGGACTATGGTATCATACTCTCGGAGGTTACTCATAATCGTGGAACTAAGAATGATAAAAGCTTATACCACGTTGAAGGAACTGATGAAACTATCGTGAACCGGTTGAATGTTGATAGCAAGGACATCGAATTAAGCATAGCCCTTGGTAATAGTTGTGAATATGAGGACTTAAGACATATCATTGACCGTATAGTTGAATTATTCACTAATGACCGTTACATCCACAGTAACAAACCAATACCTAAACGATTAGTATTCGACCACATGCCCGACAGGTACTATGAAGTAGTAAGAGTCGAGGACTTTGATGACGAATTTGACACACAAATCTACAAAGCAAAGATTAAACTACTAGTACCGCAGGGAACTACCTATGACTTGCAGGAAACCATCACCGGTAAACACGGTTACAGTCCGAGCAGTGTAACAATAAGACCATACATAACCTACATCAGCAAAACCGCCGGTTACGCAACAATCTACGAAGAAAACAGTATGCAAACATTCACCATACAAGACACACGGATAACACAAGGAGTCACAATAAAAATAGACTGTGAAAACCGTAAAGTCTACATCGACTCAACAGACATCACCGAAGGGGTGAACTACAATAGTATGTGGTTCCGTCTGCGTGGGGAATATGATTTCACCAGTGAAACCGGTAATGTTGTTAAAGTAGAATATCATGTAAGGAGAGGATAACTGTGCGTGACGTTAACATAATCATATTTGACTTCATGGAACAGTTTGTGAAATGGTTAGACCCTGACTTAGCTGATATAGAGGAAACCAGTAATGAAAATGCCTGCCGTAAGATTCGGATTACTTACCCGTATGAGCGTGAGGTTATTGATGAAGATACTAAACTATGGTACCGGCAGGGTAACAAGATATACATACCAGACATTAACGGTATCACCAGTTGCCTATACGTTATCAATACACAATACGAGATAGACTTCTGGGACAAGAACACCATCGCAGTAGAAGCAGAGGAAGTACTCACAGAACTAAACTATGATATGATAAGTTTCACCGAGGACACACCAATCACCATCACGGAGGAAAAACTTGATGAATGGTTTGGAGCATTTTACGACATAGAAGGACTAGACAAACTAGCCAACAACCGTAAAACAGTAACACCCGAAGGTATCATGAGCAGGATGAGCCTGCTAAGAATGATAGAAGAGGAAACCGGCAGAACCTTCATCACAACCTATGAGAACATGGAAAACACCATCAAAAGAACACTCTACCTAGCAGACATGAGCACACACAGACACATAGCAGCCACAGAAACACTAGACCTCAACTACAACCTAGAAAGCCTAGAGTTCATCAAAAGCGAAGAGGACACATACAATGCTATGTGTCCCGTCTTCAACCAGAAAACAAATGTAGTAACCGCAGAGGAAATAACACAAAATCCTACAATGAATATCAGCACTGCTATCATAAACAAGGCCGAGCTACGAACAGAAAACAACAACCAAATCAAACTAAACACCGACCTCACCACAATCAAAGACGCAGTAATTGACGCAGGATTAGTGGATGGAGACGCAGCAGTAACCCTAACCACACAAACAGACAACACTCAACTACTCGAGGACTGGCTAGCATACACAGTCGAAGAAGGACAGGAAATCCCTATGATCATACAGCAGGATGAGGAGGGGAATACTGTTACTACTCAGACTTGGAGTGCTCCTTTCAGTAAGGAGGCTGGTGAGTTGTATATTAAGTATACTGGTGTGAATCAGACGGAGTATAATCTTATTACGCCGTATAATCCGGGTAGGTCACAGATGATGTTTAAGTGTGGGAAGGAGAATACTAGTGAGACTTTGATGCCGGCTATTTATAATGAGTTGGCTAATAGTTTGTTGAATAAGTTGATGCCTTCTTATGAGTTGAAGATTAGTGTGAAGGATATACAAGACCTACTTGGATTGGATAATCTTGGGTATCAAGTCGGGGAGACATTGCAGGTTAGAGTACCAAACTTCAATTATTATCTGCCATGTCGTGTGACTGAGACTGTGAAAAATGCTCATTTCCCTGGTGAAAACACTATCAAGATTGAGACCGAGGTTACTAGTATCTTTGACATGGTGGCTACAGAGATTGTTAGTCAAGACCGTATCATCGGCGAGAATGAGGTGAAAACTATCTTTGGTGGTACTCTCCGTGAGGTAGACTCTAATGTTGCATTACCGGACAGGTATGTTACCATGGCTATCCGCCTTACTAAAGCGTATCAGGGTAAGGGTGAAACCACACCACAGGAACAGATTGTTAAAAAATTCGACCCCGTTAATGAGACATACATCTTCGATGACATACAAATACAGAACCTTGAAAAAGCCATGCGAAACGACGTGATTAAAAATGGTCGTCTCGCAGAGTATTATAAGCTCCGTGATGTTGAAGGAAATGTGTATAGTGTTCCTCGACAGGATTGTCATGCAATCTACAATGCACGTAACAATATTTACATCGCCAATGAACAATACTACGGAGACGGAGTAAAACTAGGAGCAGGTTCCTTTGATGACACAATATCAGTACACCGGTATGAAAACGCACGTGCACTAGCAGTTGCAGGCAACCAAACCTTTGAACACTCAAAAATATACTACTATGCAGTAGCCATCGAGGATATTCAACGAAAAAATCCTGTAGGTATAGATGGGTTAGGTTATTCTTCCGAGGCACAGAATGGTCCGACTTGTATGCCCGCAAGTATGAGTAACGTCACATCAACACTCTTTGCATATCATACTGAGTATGAGTTAGCTACCTTGATGAAAACCAGTGAAGGGGGAACAAACCGTAAAGATGCAGAAAAGGTTATGGAAGACCTTGGATTCAAACTAGAGCGTGTACCCGCCACATGGGACAATGTGACGAAATATGTAGGTCCAACCAGTTTACTCAGTATAAGTGTGAAAGTTGAATCCCTGGGACCTAATTATTATAAAAACATCTACCAGGAAAGCGATTATAATGGAGGTCACGCCGTCAATGTATGTGCCTGGTATTATCAGGGTAATGACCGACGAGTATTGGTGCAGGATTCTAACCTTGCAGTGTTTGCCCCATGGTTTAGTGGCCCGTATACTTATAATGATGCTTGGGTTCCATGGGAAGACCTTCTTGCCGGTATTAAAGTCACATATCGTGATAATGATTGGTATGTTCTCACAGACCAGATTGCCGCAATGGGATACCAACCATACATGACAGTGATTAGCCCTACTGAAAAACTACTAGCAGATGTAGATGAAAGTTTACAGACTGCCCTGGTGAACACGGGCTTTGAACCGGAATTGTATAATTATAAGTTCAAGTTGGATGAGATCCGGTCGGCGATTATGGAGGTTATGTGGTTTATTATGAATAGTGGTATGAGTTTGGATATTATGAGCAGTAGTAGTACTTTGAGTACTGCTAATGGTGTGGAGATGGATAATATTAGTTTATGGTGGCTCCGTGCGATGGCTTTCGCGGGTATGTATTATTATCATACTCATAAGGAGCGTACTACTAATTTAGTGTTGGAGGTGGGTACTAAGACTCCTGCTTCATTGTATTATCAGCGTTTTAGTCGTGTTGTGGATAATGTTGGAGCGTATGATTGGTTTACTGCGTGTAAGGCTGATGACCTTAGTTATTTGTTTGGTTACATATGCAGTACATTAATGTTTAACCTTGGTATTCCGTACAGCCCATATGATTTCAGTGCGGGCAGTACAAACTATATCAGTTATGACCTCATAGGCAAAACAGTAGTGGACAAAGCTGGAGTACTCAACGGCGAACGAGTACTACACTACACCATAGTTGACATCACAGAAATGGAAAACATGGTACCAACTGATAACAGGATGAGGGATTCCTTCCAGGATACAGTAATGTTCCTGTGGGCAACCAGTTCCTCACTAGAAACAAGTGCCAGTGTAAAGGATAGCAGGTACCCGCTGATGATTTATCGTTTTGATAATGGTAATGTGTATTATCAGAACATACTGGGCTCGGGTAATAGTCCTGGTAGTAAGTATGATGTGCTTGTCACGAACAGTGGTAATAGTAACCCTTGGAGTGCGACGAGTAAGTCTAACCTGCTCTTATGGAATCAGGATGTGGCAGAGTTACTCTCTGATGGTGACAAAGATAAGATACTCGTCTTGAGTTGGTATAAGGATATAGGAGGAATGGTATAAGATGACAATCCAATACCCAGGACCACTCGACAAAAGCCGGAGAGTCTATATTGCCATGGATTACACAGATAATAATAACAAAACCATTTACAGAACCATTATTAACAAGCTGAAATCGAATGGTATCAATAATATTCAAGAGTTTGCTATAGGTCCTAGTCACTTGTATGAGGCTATGAAGTGTACTGTGGAGCAGAATCAAAAAAACGCTATCGTTGTTTATGTGGCTAACGGGATTGACCCTACGAATGTCAAAGAACTGGGAATGGCAGGACCTAACGGTGAATGGGGTGAATTCTGGGGTAATGATAACACCGGTCGTAAGTGTCGGTCACTCGGTAATGATGTGGTTATTGCATTGTTTTATGATAGTTGTGACCCTACAAGACCGTCCGGTACGTGTTATAAAAGTATTGTTACCCGTAACCCTCATAATGATATTCCTGATGGTGGTCGGTGGCCTGACAAAGAGAAACCATTGGATTACATGAAACGTAACAAGATATACATCGTAAACCGTAGTAGTAACCAGCATAACAAGAATAACAGTAGCTTTGATTATGATTCTATCACGGATAAGAAGGGTGATAAGATTGGGCAGGCAATCGCTGACCTGTTCACTTATGGACAACCGGATGAGAATGGGGGAACACCCAACGCACCAGGCAACACTAACACACCAACAGTCACACCTACCCTAACACCCACAGCCGACCCTAACGCTACCAAAGTAGTAGCCACAAAGACCATCACACAAACATACACCCACCCCCATTATGAGCGGGTATACAAGTTAAAGACTGATAAAAACGGTGCATTCCAACTATTACACACACTACCATACAAGGCCGAGTACAGTATCACCATGAAGTACGGTGGAGACAAAACACATAATGGAACCACACGTACAATCAAGGTACAGAACTATGCTAAGAACAGCCAGGTATTCGAGGAAAAACTATTACACACAGAGACCACCATCAAATACACTGATAACACCACGGAAACTACGAGTACCGGTGCCAAACCGGACACTAAGCATTGGCGTAAAGTAGTAACCACCGAAAACTATGAGAACGGTGTAATCAAAAACAAGACCACGAAGACATTATACGGGGACCTGATACTACAGGAAGCAGAACAACAACCCGACCTTAGCATTCCAACCGTGGATGTTACTAATCCTGCGGAGATTGTGGCTCCGTCTATTGTGGACCCTTCACAGATGGCTAGTCCGTTCGCTAAGCAGATTCCTACTATGAGTAATGGTATGCCTAATGTGTTGATGATGACTGAGGCAGGTAAGAATTTTGTGATTGTCTCTGACCGGTCTTATACTCTTACTGAGGAGCAGTACAGGGGAGTGTTCCAACGTGATAGTAAGATGATGCAGTTGCATGATTATTATGTGCCGAAGTATATTGCTTTTGAAAGTACTGATACTCAGACTTGGAACGTGGTTAAACGTGAAGTCTGGAATGCAGTCGAGGAAAGTGTGATGTATTATATGGTTGGCAGGGGTGGTTGTGCATGGCCTAAAACCATAACCGTGGACTTTGCGAATCATAAAACATCATTCCCCCAAAATGGAAGTTATGACCCAGTTACTATCAACTGGAAAGCCGAATCATGCCAATACCATTACGTGACCGACCATCAGAACTGGGATGATACCTGTGGGGATACTAGTGGTAGTGTTTGTACTCAGTTGTTACACAATTATGTTAGTGAACAGAAATTCGTTAGCCATGTCGGACATTACATCAGTCCTGATTCAATAGCTAAGGTGTTAGCTAAGTATAACATGGGTGGTACTGTTACTGGGGGTAATCGTGATACTGCGGCGGCTTGGCTTAAAGGCCGTAAACCATTCGTATGGCACTGCACCTCTCATTACCTTGTTATTACTGATATTAATGATGAAGGTACTCGTATCCGTATTGCAAACAGTGCATACGGACTAAGCGGAATCCCCTCAGCAGATACTAAAGGGTGGGGGTTAACCAGTAACTGGCATGGATTATACGAGACGGGATACCGTATGTATACTTATGGTAACGGTTCTCACGTGAAAGCATACTGCAACTGGAGCATCACGGACTCCGAGAAAACACGACTCAAGAACTTCTTCGTATCCATGGGAGGCTCATGGAAACGTGATAACACCCTCAAACAAAACGAAGCAGTAAGAAGACAATAAAAAAAAAGAGAGGCGATTAAATAACATGACAACAGAGCAACAGCATAGACCCGTAATAGCAATAGACTTCGACGGCGTACTAAACAAATACAAAGGCTGGAAAAACAAAGACACACTATACAAACCAC
>OCTX012200296.1_pt1 | contig 18608 bp, 20 predicted proteins | sample 1539691 | NCBI WGS metagenome assembly OCTX01 (sample SAMN02144231, study PRJEB22623) | gut metagenome | biome: sheep rumen | host: Ovis aries | place: New Zealand | reverse complement strand
TCAGAATAACATCAACTTCTATATAATCAACGGCGTTAAGCTCGGTGAAGAGACAGGTATGGGTACACGTATCAATACTATCCTCCAGTCTGCTTTCTTCAAGCTCGCTAACATCATTCCTTTCGAGGACGCTCTCAAGTACATGAAGGCTGCTGCTGAAGCTTCTTACAGCAAGAAGGGTCAGGACGTAGTTGAAAAGAACTGGAACGCTATCGATGCTGGTCACCAGAACATCGTTAAGGTTGAAGTTCCTGATTCATGGAAGGATTGTGCTGATACTCAGATGGGTATGCCTCCTGTAACTTGCGATGACAAGGTTCTTCAGGACTTCGTAAACAACATCCAGATCCCATGTAACGCTCAGAAGGGTGATACTCTCCCAGTTTCTACTTTCGTAGACAGAGCTGACGGTACTTTCCCACAGGGTTCTGCTGCTTTCGAGAAGCGTGGTATCGCTGTTAAGGTTCCTTCATGGGATGCTTCTAAGTGTATCCAGTGTAACCAGTGTGCATATGTATGTCCACACGCTGTAATCAGACCTGTTGCTATGACAGCTGATGAACTCGCTAAGGCTCCTGCTCAGACAAAGTCTGCTGACTTCAAGCCAGCTCTCGGCGATCTTAAGTTCGTTATGACTGTTTCTACTCTCGATTGTACAGGATGCGGCGTTTGTGCTAACGTATGTCCTGCTAAGGAGTCCGCTCTTACTATGGAGCCTATCGCTTCACAGATGGATCAGCAGGAAGTATTCAACTACGGCAGAACTATCGACGAAAAGCCAGAAGTTGCTGCTAAGTTCAAGGCTGAGACAGTTAAGGGCTCACAGTTCAGACAGCCACTCCTCGAATTCTCAGGTGCTTGTGCTGGTTGTGGTGAAACTCCTTACGCTAAGCTCGTTACTCAGCTCTTCGGCGACAGAATGATGATCGCTAACGCTACAGGTTGTTCTTCAATCTGGGGTGGTTCAGCTCCTTCTACACCTTACACAGTTAACAAGAAGGGCAGAGGTCCTGCTTGGAGCAACTCACTCTTCGAGGATAACGCTGAGTTCGGTTACGGTATGTACCTCGCTCAGGAAACACTCAGAAAGAGAGTTACTGATAAGGTTCTCGCTCTCAAGGAGAAGGCTGAGAAGGAAGATGTTAAGGCTGCTATCGCTGAGTACCTCGATACTTACAACGACGGTGCTAAGAATGCAGACGCTACAGATAAGCTCGTTGCTGCTCTCGAAGCTTGCGGATGCGACGATGCTAAGGCTATCCTCGCTGAAAAGGATTACCTCAGCAAGAAGTCACAGTGGATCTTCGGTGGTGACGGTTGGGCTTACGATATCGGTTTCGGCGGTCTTGACCACGTTATTGCTCAGGGCAAGAATGTAAATATCCTCGTATTCGATACTGAGGTTTACTCAAATACAGGTGGACAGGCTTCCAAGTCTACACCAACAGGTGCTATCGCTCAGTTCGCTGCTGCTGGTAAGGTCGTTAAGAAGAAGGACCTCGCTGGTATCGCAATGAGCTATGGTTACGTTTACGTTGCTCACGTTGCTATGGGTGCTAACATGAACCAGTGTATCAAGGCATTCACTGAGGCTGAGGCTTATGACGGTCCTTCAATCGTTATCTGCTACGCTCCATGTATCAACCACGGTATCAAGACTGGTATGGCTACTGCTCAGGCTGAGGAGAAGAAGGCTGTTGAGGCTGGTTACTGGCACCTCTACAGATACAACCCAGAGCTCAAGGCTGAGGGCAAGAACCCATTCATCCTTGATTCTAAGGCTCCAAACGTTGACGAGTACAAGAACTTCCTCATGGGCGAAGTTCGTTACAACTCACTCGCTCGCTCTAACCCAGAGAGAGCTGAGAAGCTCTTCAACGCTGCTGTTGAGAACGCTAAGGATCGTTACGATTACCTCACACGTCTCACAAAGCTCTACGGTAACGACTAATCAGACAGTTTGACGCTGTTTAACGTGTTTATTATGCTCAGACGGATTTTCGTTTAGTTACGGAAATATAATAAACTCCCCGATACTTCACGGTATCGGGGAGTTTTGTTTTACATCTTTTTGTTATAGTAAATGAGCGAACCAAGATAGATCACACTGATAATTCCAAGCACACAGGCTAATGTACAGCTTACAATGATATTAAAATAATTCGACACGATAACTGCCATAGACAGCACTACAAGAGTTACATTAAATGTAGTCTTAGCTACCTCTTTTTCGATAGTACCAAGCCGCTCATCGTTTTCCCGGATATACTGCTCTTTGAACTTCTTTTCGTCTTTAAGCGACTTCTTTATCCTGACTAAATTCATTACCGAAACTGTAATTATACCAGAAAAAAATCCGCCGTTATATCTTATACCATAATCTTTGTCACTGCCGAATATCAGCAGCAGCACGTAACTTATTGTGAATACGATTATCAGTGCCCAGAATATTTTTACACGTTTTTTAAGCTTTTTTCTGAATTCTTCCATAGTTATTCTCCTTTAAATATTCTCGTCGCCCTCAAAAATGAACAGCTCCTCAATAGTAATGCCAAAAAACTGAGCCGCTTTATGTGCAAGCGTGAGGGACGCATTGTATTTTCCGTTTTCAAGTGATATTATAGTCTGTCTCGTGACCGAAAGTGCGTCAGCAAGCTCCTGCTGCGTGACCTTCCTTTCTTTCCGAAGCTCCTGTATCTTATTTTTCAAATTATCGACCTCCCCAGAAGTAAAGTTAACTTTACAATAATAGTATAGCAAGCTTTACATTATTTGTCAAGTCTACTTTACATATTTTTTATTTTTAACAATTGCCCTTGGCATTATATACAAATAATATGCATTATATTGACATCGATATAATTGTAGTGATATAATATTTTTATCAGTTTAACTGAAAAATATAGGAGGGTGTACCATGAAAAAAATTATCGCAGGCATTTTAGCCTTTACAACTGTATTCACGATGCTTACAGGATGCGGAAAGGACGAAAGCAGTTCTTCCGAAAAGAGCAGTAGTTCTTCTGCTCAGTCCGCCGAAAAAGCTGGTGACTCTGATTCAAAAGACGAGGATAATACAAACTCAACCGAAGAAAACGTAACCGAACAAGACGTAACCGAGGAAAATACCGAAACTGAAACTAAAGAAAATAATAACGGTTCAGACAGTGACTATATTGAGCCGTCCGGAGACTATTTGGATTTTCTCAAAGATGCCATCGAAAAAATAAACAATTCGGATTTTAAAGACCTTTTGTACTCTTATTACCCTACTGATGTAGTCGATACCATCTTAGAATATCGTTCGGACATGGTGGACGAATTAAAAGAAGAATTAGGCAGCAATGGTAAAAAGATAATCTACAAGGGTATAATCAGTGAAGAAAAAGTACCTGATGACGAGATTGCAGATGCAGGCGAGGAATTAGCTCAGTACGCAGCAGCTGCTGAACTCATTAAAAAATACAAAGGAGACGTTGAAGCTATCCCCGAAGAAGAGCAGGAAGCTGCAATGGAGGTAAGAGACTCCAGATATAAGATAACACAGGCATACTTGGTTGATGTTGCAATAGAGTATGAGGGCGAAGAAGGCAACCCCGATGAAATGTACTTCCTTGTATATTATATCGACGGTGACGGCTGGAAATTTGAAGAATCTATGATCGGATATGTAAATAAATCAAAAAAAATCGCTCTTAATGCAGATGCTTCTTCACTTGAAAAAGCTTATGCATCCGCATTAACCGATTTGGACGCTGAAGGCGTTGACCTGAGTGGAAAATATATCATAAGCTCCGATGACAGCATGAACGTAAATGCAGAAAATAAGCCTGTTGACAAGATAAAGTCACAGACAAAGAACTATTTTGACGATATTGTAAAAATAGATTATTTTGTCGTTATTGACAATGGCTGTCCGATTTATGCTGTAACAATGAATAAGGACGATAATGCATTTATAGGCACTTATCCGGCTGATACTTTACCGGCTGATATTAATGACTATTCAAAGGAAAGAGACGAAAATTTCAACCACTCCTATGAAGAACTCTACGAGCTTGCTAAGGATTTATTAAAATAAAAAATATTAGTAAAATATAAGGAGAAAAATATGAAAAAAATTATCGCAAGCTTTTTAGCCTTTACAACCGTATTCACTATGCTCACAGGATGCGGAAAAAAAGAAAGCAGCAAAGAAAGCAGCTCTGTTTCTTCATCTGAAACATTCGCACAGCCAAATCATTCAGAAAATATCGAAGATGCTATAAAAGATTATCTCGCTGCATACAAAAACGAAGATTTAAATAAGATTGCTTATTTCTCTTATCCTACTGAATTTGTTGATACTGGTATTGAATGTGATTCACATTTTTTAGAACCACTCAGTATAGATGATCAAATAGGTAAAAACGTAATATACAAAAGCATATTAAAAAAAGAAAAAATGTCTGATGATGACATTGCTCAAATAAAAAAACAATTAATTGAATGTGAAGCTATGCTAAATATTATGAAAAAATATGGCAACGATCTAAGTGATATTACAGAAGAGGATAAGAAAGCCGCATTAAATGCTAAAGACACAAAGTACAATATAACTGAAGCGTATGACGTTGAAGTTAACGTTGAATGTGAACTTGAAGACAGGGCTATTAATCACTGGGACGTTCAAATGTACTATATTGAGAATGATGGTTGGAAAGTAGGTATCGAGCAACGCTCTTAACTTCGCAAAATTAGATACCATGAAAAGGAGAAAAATATGAAAAAGATCACTTCATTGACATTAGCTGCTCTGACAGCAGGATTGGCTCTTAGCGGCTGCGGACTTACTAAAGACGACGACGACAGCAGCAGCGATAAAGGAAAATCCTCAGATTATAAGGATATTATCGAGAATTATTTCGACACTGTTGACAACGGCGATATAGAAAAGGCATTAAAACTTATGTATCCTGATGATCTCGCTAAAATGCTTGAAAAATTCGGCGATTTCGACACAAATGAGGAATTTCAGGAACTTATGAACAAGGATATTGAAGTTTTAGAGATCAAAAAGGAAAATGATTTTCCTGATGAATCTATAAAAGAATTTTCCACTTATTTAGGTCAAGTAAAATATCCTCTCGACATTATGGAAGAATATGGATTGAGTAACTTAGATGAACTCAATAGTCTCAGTGATGAAAAACGTGAGGAAATACAGAAAAAATATAAGGAATTAAATAAGGATGATTCCACTTCACCTTATGATATTGACGAAGCTTATTTAGTATATGTTAAGTATAAAGTCGACGACGATGAAAAAGATGCCGAAATGCTCGTTTATCATGTCGGCGATGAAGGCTGGAAAGTGGACGAAAGTATGTGGAAATATATCAATAAGTCCAAAAAAGCCAGCAGTAACAGTTGGGCAAGTACTTTAGGAAAAGGTTATGCGTCAGCTCTGTGCGATATAGAAAACCGTGACGCTGCTGATGTCAGCGGTACGTATATAATATGCTCAGACAGCAGCAAAAACGTAAATGTACCAAGTGATATAGACATGGATAAGCTCGACGAATATTTAAAGAACTACTTTGATAAAAAAGATGACTTCGATTATTTTGTTGTTATTGAAGACGGCTGTACTGTATTTTCAGCATTAAATTCAAAGAACAAAGAAGGCAAGGTCGGAACCTTTCCGGCAAACAGCATCCCTGTAAAGGAAGATGACCATATCAGTTCCGACAGCTCCGATGATAAGGAATACAGCCTTGATGAACTTTATGACATGGCTGTTGAGCTGGTCAAATAAAATTATTCTGGAGTACCATTCTATAGTGGTACTCCATTTTATTGTTCAAGTCTCACAAAACACACCGCATATTTCTGGTGATCTCTCCGAATCTTCGGAGAGATTTTTTTATTATACAACTGTTTTCCATTGAATTATGCCGTTTTTCTGCCCCCTTATGAACGGTGCATTTCCGCTCAATACCGAAAGGAGGTAAATCAATTGCAGGACGATAATGAAAAAACAAGCAAACGGAACGCTTTCTGCTGCTATTATGCTGTTCTCGGCAATGCCGCTGAAGCGGCTCTGAAAGCTGGTTTCAACAGCAAGTCCGCTCTCTCTGAGGGACTTAAAGCTCTGGACAGCGTCCATTGCAGACGCAAGATCTCCAGATACAGAGATGCTTTGTCGGACAGCGGTAATGTTATGGCTGGTCTTAAAAGACTCGCTTTCGGAAGCTGTACCGACGCTGTAAGACTGGTATTCGCTGAGGAACTCCCGCCGCCTGATGTTATCTCTGAGCTCGACCTTTTCAACGTATCAGAGATAAAACGTGACAAAAACGGCGGAGTTGAGGTAAAACTATTCGACAGACTGAAAGCTCTCGAAAAACTTTATGAGCTCGAAACTGCTTTCAGCGACCGCAGTAAAGCTGATGACCTTATGTCGGCTCTTACCTCTTCCGCAGAGGAAGGTGATATTGTTGAAGATCAGTGATCTCTCTCCAAAACAAAAGCTTACCATGAACTGGTGGAAGAATCCTCGCTATAAGAAACGTGACGCTATCATATGCGACGGTGCTGTGAGAAGCGGTAAAACACTTTCTATGTCATTGGGATTTATCTTCTGGGCCTCAGCCAGTTTCAACGGCAACGCTTTTGCTCTTTGCGGCAAGACTATCACCTCTTTGCGAAGAAATGTGGTCACACCGATTTTTCCGCTGCTCTCCGACCTCGGTGCGGTCTGCTCTGAAAAAGTAAGCGGCAATTATATCGACATCTCTATGTTCGGCAACACAAACCGATTTTACCTGTTCGGCGGTAAGGACGAAAGCTCCGCTGCTCTGATACAAGGTATGACTCTTTCGGGAGTTTTCTTTGATGAAGCAGCTCTTATGCCCCGGTCTTTCGTTGAACAGGCTCTCGCAAGATGCTCGGTAAACGGCTCGAAAATGTGGTTCAACTGCAATCCTGATAATCCTTCTCATTGGTTCTATAATGAGTGGATAAAAAAGGCTGAAGAAAAAAATGCACTGTATCTTCACTTCACTATGGATGATAACCCTTCACTCTCAGAAGCTATGAAAGACCGCTACAGACGGCTTTACTCCGGAGCCTTTTTCGACCGGTTCGTTCTCGGCAAATGGACCGCTTCGGAGGGTGTGGTCTATCCCATGTTCAACGAGAAAATTCACGTTTTCTCAGAAGATGTAATTTGCGAAAAGTACGTCATATCTTGTGATTACGGCACTGTCAATCCCTCGTCATTCGGTCTTTGGGGACTTAACAAAGGCGTGTGGTACCGCATAAGGGAGTACTATTACTCCTCGAAAAAAACGGGAGTCTCCCGAACCGATGAGGAGCATTATGCCGCTCTTGAAGAACTTGCAGGAAATCTGAATATAAGTAAGGTCATCGTCGACCCGTCCGCAGCAAGTTTTATTGAGTGTATCCGCAGACACCGCAGATTCAGAGTGGCTAAAGCCGAAAATGACGTTATTACCGGCATACGTCAGGTTAGTAATGCTCTGCGTGAGAATAAACTCAGGTTTCATTGCTCGTGCAGAGATATAATACGTGAATTTCACCTTTACAGGTGGAGCGAAAAAGCCGGTGTGGATGCTCCCATAAAAGAGAATGACCACGCTATGGACGATATGCGTTACTTCGTAGCGGATATGCTCCGTAAGCAGTGCGGTGATGAACTATTTACCTTTTCAGTCGCAAGATAATACACCGTTCAGTTTCCTTAAAAGGAGGTTTTATGAAACTTTTCAGACGAAAAAACTCCGGCAGAAATGTTCCGGAGATAGCTGCCGCTATGCGAAGTCCATGTGGTGATACGGCTCTGCCTAATGTCATGGAACAGGCTGAAAAAGAACTATACGACAGACTAAGAGCTGCTGTCCCCATAATCGATGCTGCTATAATGAAGATAATCAGACTGACCGGAGGTTTCAAAGTTATCTGCTCAGACGAGAATGTACAGGATGCTCTCGATAATTTTCTCGATAACGTCCCTGTCGGACTTACCGGACGCTCGGTGAACTGCTTCGTCGATAATTTCCTCGACAGCCTTATAACTTATGGAAGTGCGATCGGTGAGATCGTTCCTGATAACGAAAATTCCACTATTACAGGTCTTTGGAACGGAGATATTTCCAGAATAAAGATCTCTCCCGGCTCTGACCCTTTCGACCGCCGCTATTCATTCCGTCAAGCTGACGGCTCTTTAAGAACTATATCTCATCCCGAACGCATCCTCTATGCTGCTCTCACCGGAGGTCACTCGGTTTTAAGAGGCCTTCCGTCACTCAGCAGTATTCTCCTTAGAATATACCAGTGTATCGGTCAGAACTTCGACCGTGCAGGCAATGTAAGATATGCAGTAACATACAGACCTCAGTCCGACCCCGGTGATGTTATTTACTCCCGTGAACGTGCTCAGCAGATAGCCGAGCAGTGGGCAGACGGTATGAATTCCGCTAAATACGGTCAGGTCAAGGACTTCATTGCTGTCGGGGACGTGGATATTAAGGTCATCGGTGCTGATAACAAAATGTTCGACACCAATATTCCTGTTCGGCAGATACTCGAACAGCTCATAGCTAAACTCTCTATACCACCATTTTTGCTCGGACTAAGCTGGAGCAGCACCGAGAGAATGTCATCTCAGCAGGCGGATATTCTCACCTCTGAGCTTGAATACTACCGCCGTATGCTTACTCCCGTTATCTGCGATATAGGAAACTCCTTCCTTTGCTCTATTGGCTCTGAGGCTTCCTGCCGTGTCGAATGGGATAATATCAATCTACAGGATGAATCCGTTCTTGCGGAGTCACGTCTTAAAAATGCTCAGGCACGAGAAATTGAACTCAGACTTGATGCTGCTTTGTAAACAATCAACTATATATTTGGCTGAATAAGGAAAGTCATTTCGTCGGTCAAGCCGATGGTAATAATACTTAACGTCCGTACAGCTTTGCTTCGCTCGCTGTTCTCCCTCGCACACCCTTTGGAATCCCTTTTTTGCGGCTTCGCCGTATTATTAATTTTTAATATTATTTTTGGAGGTAAACTTATGTATAACGATATTAAACTCGAAAAAGGTCTTTACAATCTCAGCGGAAAATCTTTCACTTCCGCCCTCGAAGAGCTTGACCCCTCTTCTGCTTACTCCGGTACTCCACTCGAAAAGCTCGACGCTTTTGAACGTCAGCTCAAACGCTTCAATATAAGAATTTCCGGTCCGGACTGCGATCGTGTGGAAAAATTCTATTCCTCTACCGAAACAGCAGTACTCTTCCCTGAATTCGTCACAAGATGTATCAGAAAAGGTTTCGATGAAACTGTACTCTCTTCCATTTGTGCGGCAAAAACTATGAGCTGCTCCGGACAGTACCTCGGCTGTACTCTCGATGACTCTGAGGAATATACAGCCTCAGATCAGGCTGACCAGCTCCCTACTGCTTCCGTGACTGAAAGTGCAACTGCTACATTGCTCGCTAAGTACGGCAGACTTATCAGTGCTTCATATGAAGCTATCCGCCAGCAGAGACTCGATGTCTTCGGTATCATGCTCAGAAGCATCGGTGTAAAACTCGCTGTGACCGTAGTCAAGGACGCTATTGCTGCTCTTGTTGAAGATGCCGCTCAGATATCTACATCTGCACTCACTTATGACGATCTTGCTAAGCTCTATGGCAGCTTCGACTGCTTCGATATGACTACAGTTATAGCTTCTCCGGAACTCGCTTCAAAGATTGCTGCTATGGATCAGATGAAGGATTGCTCTGCTGATGCTGACGGACGTTTCATTCTCCCGTTCGGCTCTGAACTCATTAAGACCTCTGCTGCTGATAATACCACTATCATCGGTATCGACCGCTGCTTCGCTCTCGAATTTATCACCAGCACCGACCTCGTTATGGAGACCGATAAGCTCATCGACCGCCAGCTCGACCAGATCACTGTCTCTATTACCTGCGGATTCAGAAAAATTACTCCTGATGCCGTAAAAATACTCAAAGTAACTTCCAGTAACTAATATCATATACCGCTCCCCGTTGCTCGTCGTGCTGGTATAGGGATTATACGCCTTTTATCGGGGCAAACCTTTCTGAGGAAAGGTTCTTCCCCGAACCCCTTTCCAAAGACTTTCAGATTGATTTTTCCCCAGATAGGGTACTCCCCAATATTCAAAAATATGTCAATTAAAAATACTCTGGGAGTACCCTATCTGGGGAAAAATAGAGCCGAAAGTTTTAGGAAGGGAGTTTGAGGGAGAACCCTTTTTCAAAAGGGTTTCCCTCAATAAGAAGCGTAAAAACTCTACACAGTCACGATGAACAACGGAGGCGGTAATGCTACAGAAAGGCGGTAATTATGGATACTGAAACTCTTGCCAAGATAAACAAATTCACAAGACGTGAGTTTACAGAGGACGAAATATACACATTTTCTGTCATTCTCTGTGATAACGAAATAGACCGTGACTGCGAACGTTTCTCGGACAATGCTCTTGAACAGATATGCAGTCTTTTCATCGGTAAGACCGGCATCTCCGACCACGACCCAAGTGCTTCAAATCAGACTGCTCGTATTTTTGACACCGAACTCATAACTGACGAGGCTCGCACTACTAAATATGGCTCGCCTTACAAGTACGTCAAAGCTTACGCTTATATGGTCAGGACTACTGACAACCGTGACCTCATTGCAGAAATCGACGGCGGCATCAAAAAGGAAGTAAGCATCTCCTGCTCTGCTGCCAAAAGGATATGCTCGATTTGCGGATGCGATAAATCAGTACAAAATTGCGGTCACAAGTCAAACAAGCTCTACGGTAAAAATCTTTGCCACACCGTTCTCGATGACATTAAAGACGCTTATGAATGGAGCTTTGTTGCTGTTCCGGCTCAGGTCAATGCCGGTGTAACTAAGCATTACAGCTCCGAACAGGCAGCTGCTTCACCTGCTTATGCCATACTCGAAAAAGCTGATGAGGAGCTTCGCCGTGACATCCGCAGACTTGCATATTTCTCCGGAGGCAAACTCGCTGCGGACACCGTTACTGTATCATCTAAAAATATGGACACAAGTCAGCTTTTAAAACTAAAAAAAGCCCTCGAAGCAAAACGCTCCTCAGGCGGTATAGAGATACAGCTTGAGGACCAATCCGGAGATAACGATAATACTTCCGACTTTTCTATGAGATAGGAGTGTGACTAATGAACTTAGAATCAGTTAAGTCTATTTTCGCCCTATTTATAGGTGAGGACGATATAAGTGCTTACGTCCCTTTCATTCAGCTCGCTATGACTGAAACTGAAAAGATGCTCCTGCCGGACGCTGACAGTTCAGATATTCGTCTTGACTTCCTCACAGCTTCTATTGCAGCTTATCGTCTGCGACAGGCAGAAGCCTCCCGTGACAATTCCAAATATACCTACGCAGGTAAAATGAACAGCAACAGCTCAAACCCTGCACTTTTGTACTCCGAAAGAATGCTGAGAGACTACCTTACCCTTTGCAGCGACCTCATAAGTCCTAAGACCTTCGTATTCTTCGGTACTTCCTCAGGAAAGGAAATGATACCATGCTGAAAACTATAATTTCTGATATAATAAATCTCCTCACTGAACACGGTGTAAAAGAAGTGTACAGTGCTTTCGATGCAGTCGATATTCAGCGTAAAAGCAAGGGTATCTTCTCGGTTGCAGAGATACGCTCGTTCAGCAGCTCTGTACCGATATACTCACAGGATTATGTCTATATACCGTTTAAAGCGGATATTTCGCTCCGCATAACTGCTCCGGAGAGCTGGACTATGGACAGGCTCTATACCTATTTTGACGAGCTTATTGCTCCGGCTGTCAAAAGTATGTCATCGCTTAACAGCTCTATCAACGACATAACCATTAAGCCGGACTCTAATATCCACAGGCTCGTGCTTACTGTCGACTTCTCAACAGCAGGTATGATAAAAGACGAAAGGAGTCCTGTATGAGCAGCTCAGTCTCTATCAGTCAAAGAGAAGCAGTTCCCGTTTCTATCGGCAGTATCACTCTATGGTGCGAGGAATTCAAGGCGGAGGGCAGCAGAATTTTCTCGGAAGCTCCCTCTGTTTCGGGTGACGATATTATCACGAACTCAGCTCCCAAAGCTATGAAGCTCTCTTTCAGCGGCAGAATTTCAGGCGAAGCTTCTCCGCTTGCGATAATCGCTGACATAAGCTATATGCTGAGAAATAATGTTTCTTTCTCCACCGGCTACCGTGGACTCTCTTTCACGGATTGCCGAATACAGTCCTTCCGTGCCGAGGATAAGGGCGACGACTTCATCTATGCTTCTATCACACTTATAACTCCGGCTCCGGCAGCTGTAAACGAGGTGACTGAATGAATATACGCTTACTTTTCAAGACCGCATCAGGTCTGTATACCTATCAGAATGAACTCCTTTCGTTCAGTTTCCGGAAAGACGCTTATCTGCCTTATACCGTACTGAATGCAAAGCTCAGGTGCTCCTCAGATATTCCTAAAAACTCCTGCGAAGTTTCGCTGTATATCGGGAACAAACTTCTGCATCACGGCACTATTGATACTCTTACGGAAACTTTGTCCGGCGGCACTTCTATTGCTTCTTTCAGCTCCCGTGGATTCACTTCCATGCTCGACCAGAATCAGATCGAACCGGGACTAAAATTCAATATCTCTTTCAATCAGCTCATGGACAGCTTCTATCCCCTGCCTTATATCACTCACGAGAACAACTCCGATTCAAGCGGCTATATCTACGTTGATAAAAATTCCACTATGTGGGACTCTATCGTCAATCTCGCTTATCGTCAGTGCGGAAGATACCCTTATATCAGAGATGATAACTGCGTGAGGATAACTCCTGTTCCGCAGCCGGCTGTGTTTTCCTATAACAATTCTCAGCTGCTCTCCGTTGGTTCTGAAATATCCGGCAAAAGACTCATAAGCCATTTCCATATGGCTAATATGTCCGGAGAATACGGCGAATACGAACTCGAAGATACCGATGTTGTAAATGCTAAAATTGTCCGGCATCACTATTTGGACCTCGATATGGAATTCCTCCGTGACCCTCAGGATGCTCTGCTTTTCCGTGATAAGTACGCTTTCAGAGCCAGAAAACGCTTCTTCTGCTCATACAGCGGCTATAACGGTGAAGATATTTCTGATATCGTAACTTTTCAGAATATCATTTCTCAAAGGATCGCTGCTGTCTCCGTCAGGGGAAGTCAAAGAGGTGTAATAACCGAAATAAGCGTCTACGAAGATAAATTTCCAAGAGACCCTTGAACTAAAAATGCCGCAGTCCTTTACTAAAAAAGAACTGCGGCAAAACTATTTTTACCTATTATTCAATAACTTTGTCAAATTCGCTACGATGTGCTCTTAGGTACTGTAATCCCTCTTCTGAAATTTCAGCCGGTGTTTTGCCTGAACCCTCCGCATAAATTGCCAGAGTAGCTGCTGCATCACCGCCGTCGATATTGCCGTTGCCGTCAACATCGCCAACAAGCTCTATTCCTGCAAGATGCGGTACTTTAGTAAGAAGCTCGTCTCTATCTATCATGTCTTTGCCGCCTGCACCGCCTATAATAGCGTAGTAGCGAAGCAACTCAGCTGCATCGCTGGCATCAACAGCACCGTCGCAGTTAACATCACCGAGTATAGCACGGTTAACGTCAAAAACATATGCCTCAGCAACAGAGGTCATTGGAACAGCTGCAAATCCGAGTGCTGCTGCGGATAAAAGTGAAATCAACTTTTTCATATTCTCGTCCTCCTTAATAGTTATTCATAGTTACATTGATAATTATGATAAAACAAGGATGTTTGGTTAAAAAAACGTACTATACTAACGCTGTCGTGTAAAATATATTTTACTAACACCAGTATACCATATCATTCCATAGAAGTCAATTGACAAATTGTAAAATAACTATGACTTACGTTGTGAAATTTGACGAAATATCTTCATTTTCTCAGTTTTTCACACACTGACACAACATACTTTCCGTCCCTGACTATGTACTGTCTGAACTTGTACCCCTCGATAGGGGTCACTATATTTTGTCCCTCAAACGAAAATTCAGCTTGCTCCATAGGGTAACATATTCCCATGCCTATTGCCTTAACGTAAGCTTCTTTGAGAGTCCAGAAGCGAAAGAAAAGCAGGTCACGCTCATCCTCTGATGCATTTTCGACGCACTCTCTTTCGCTTTCAGAAAATGCTCTTTTCATTACATTTGGTCGGTAAGTACGCACATTTTCACAGTCTATACCGCACTCAGCGTCAGTCACTATACAAGCCGCAATGCCATTAGCATGGGACAGATTATAGTACACATCGGGATGCTCCGCAAGTGAGGGTTTGCCGTATTCTCCCTTTACGACAGGCGTATCACTGGTATATTCTATATTTTTCAGCCTTAGCATCTCTCGCAGCACCGCATGAGCATGAGTGTGCTGTTTTTTCTTTTCAATGTCTATCATGGAGATCATCAGCATATGATCACCCCTTCCCTAATATATCAGATACTCCGCACAAAAACTACTCCCCTGCCTTGCAAGGGAGCTGAAAATCATTTTTTTCTGCGTTTCATTTTCATGCGGAGCTTTTTCAGCTTTACACGAAAAAATGACAGGTCGACCCATAAGTGACTGTATATCCTATAGGTCATATCATTCACTGTATGCTGCTTGCCCTTATGGACAAAGCTGGTCATAACACCTAATATGTCGTCGTCTGTTATGCCGTACTCTTTATTTATGCAGTTATCGCCAAGTATAACATAGTCGTTTTCCCTGACCTTTACAACTCTGTGGAGCACATATTTATCCGGCGGTCGGCGGTAGAGGACTACATCGTATTTTCTGCACCTCTCACTGTCTTTTTTAGTCACAGTAAAAAGGTCACGCCCCTGTTTCAGCAGCGGCATCATGCTCGTGCCTACATTGCTATAGGTCATAGAGCCGTTTTTTTCGAGGTATTCCTCATATGTAAGCTCAGTCATCTATTGCACCTATGCTTCTGAGCTGCTCAACTATTTTATGAACGTCCTCTGCGATGACCTCTCTCGGAGCATCAAATTTTTCGAGCATTTTATCAACTATCTCGTCCTCTGTAGTGTCATTTTCAAGACAGTTTATGATGAATCCTGCGGTTGCATTTCCTCTTGCAAGTCCGGAAAAATCTGCACTTCCTGTTGATACGACCAGTTTTTCATCACCATCGTCATGTGTTATAAATGAGCTGCTGAGTTTCATAATATCATCCTTTCATTCCGTTATATGCGACTTCTGCCGCTTCTATATCCATATTGCATCCGAGCTTATAAAGCTCGGTATTTTCAGCTATACGGTCTGCAAGCTTCATAGTCTTAGCCATTTGTACAGGGTCAGCCGGACGGTATATCTGCTGTAACAACATTGAATAAGCCTCCGCTTTTGTTATACGGCAAATGCTGTTCTGCGGACTTCTCGTAAGCACACATATTCCCTTCAGCTTTACCGACATATTGCTTCCAAGTCGGTGTTTGCCGTTATATGGAGTTCCATAGGCTATAACAGAATCCTCTGTTATCTTCAGAAGCGGCTTATCATCGTTGACCATTACTGCTTTGTCTCCGAGATATTCCCTCCAAAGCCTTGTATGTGTGGACTTTCCTGTGCCTGATTTTGCAGTGAACAAAAATCCCTGACCGTCAACTGCTATGACTGAACCATGAAATAAAACAGTGTCATAGTCCGGCATTTTTTCTGCTATTTTACGGTATACTGCAAGCTCCTCGCAATAATCATCAGATGTAACGAGAGGCTGACGGTTTTCAGCTTTTGCACATTTCAGCTCACGCTGCTTCTCGTATTCTATATCAGCCTGTGATGTGACCACTGAAAAATCAGGTTCACCTTCAGATATATAGTCCTTGCAGTAATCGTGAACTTTATTATAAATTGAAGTGACCTCTATCACTTTGTCTGCCATTTTATATTTACCAATAAACATACATATCTCCAATCTTTTATGTGAGTATATTATAACATAATACTCCGGACTTTTCAATATTTTTTCGATACGCTCCTACTTGTACATTTCCTACAAATTATGCAAAAAAATTTCTTACGCTTTTTTCTTAAAAACACTTGAAAAACAGGTGAATATATGATATAATACTATAGTTACTTGAAATATATAGGCAAAGTGTCTTATGTCGGCACCTGCCATAGAACATAAAACGGAGGTATTTTTATTATGTCAGGTCTTGAAATCGTAGGAGGAATTGTTCTCCTTGTTATTTGTGCATTAGTTATTATCATTTGTCTCTCTCAGGAGCAGAAATCACAGGACAGTATGTCAGCTGCCCTCACAGGTGCAAGCACCGATTCATTCTACGGTAAGAATGAAGGCAGAACTAAAGAAGCTATCCTCAATAAGATCACAAGAGCACTCGGTATTATAATGTTTATCATCGTCCTTGCGATCAACCTTGTTCCAATTCTTTCTAAGTAAGAACGCTGCCCTGTGACTTCCGGTCATAGGGCTTTTTAATTTTCGGGAGGTAATTTATGGCTAAAAAGAAAGCCTCAGTAAAAAAATCCGGTGGTCTTTGCACCGTCGAAAGCTATAGAAAAAAAATACTCACTTTTCTGGGTACTTACGATAAAAAATTAATGCCCCTCAGCGAACTAGAAACTAAGTGCCGAACCAAAAAACAGGGACGTGATAACTTCATAAAAGCCTTCGACGAGCTTCGTACAGAAGGCTATATCCTCATGAAAAAGGGCATGAAGACCGGTCTTTGCGGTCGCCTTGGAGTAAAATGCGGTACAGTCTCACGTCTTAGCCGTACTTTCGGCTTCGTTATGACTGATAACGGTACGGAGTATTTCGTCCCCGGCAAATGTATGCTCGGTGCAATGCCCGGCGACAGAGTCCTCGTCGAGGATATTCCTTCACGCTCCGGTGAACCGGAGGGCGAAGTGGTCGATATTATACAGTTCGGGAACTCCGTCCTAACAGGACGTATTGAGGAGGTCGATGATGAACTTTACCTCGTACCGGATATAGCATCCAAAAATCATATGATTATCATTAGGGACGACAGTGTGCCTTACAGCAACGGTGACAAGGTACTCGCTGAAATAGCCTATCGTGGAAAGCGTCATGCGGAACATAAAGTAAAAATAACCGCAGTTTTCGGCTGCTCCGAACAGGCGGCTTCGTGTGCAGCTTCGATACTCGCTCTGCATGGTGCTGAAACTGTGTTCCCGGATGATGTTCTGAAAGAAGCAAGAAAGATCGAGGAGGGCGGTGTTCAGGACTTCTGTCTGAATAATCGTGAGGACCTCAGAGATTTGAATATTTTCACTATTGACGGTGCTGAGTCAAAAGACCTCGATGATGCTGTGTCCATTAAAAAGACCGACAATGGCTGGCTGCTCGGAGTTCACATCGCTGACGTTTCACACTACGTAAAGGGCAACAGTGCTATCGATAAGGACGCTATGAAGCGTGGTACAAGTATCTACTATGCCGATAAAGTCATTCCTATGCTCCCGAAAGAGCTCTCAAACGGCATCTGCTCGCTCAATCCAAATGAAAACCGACTCACCCTCTCCGCTTTTATGGAGCTTGACAGAGACGGAAATATGCTCTCTTACCGCTTCTGCAAGAGCGTTATAAGTTCTAAGGTAAAGGGCGTATATTCCGAAGTAAACTCTATCCTCAGCGGCAATTGCTCCGCCGATATAGCCGAAAAGTACGCTGAGGTCAAGGACGATATCTTCCTTATGGATGAGCTCGCTGACTTGCTGATTGCTAAGCGTTCACGCAGAAATGCTCCGGAGATAGAGACCGTTGAAAGTAAACTGCTCATAGACGAAAACGGCATCTGCTGCGGCGTTCTTCCTCGTGAGAGAGGTAAGTCTGAGCGTATTATTGAGGAGTTTATGCTCACCGCCAATGAGGCTGCCGCTAAACTCGCAAGAGATAAAAAAGTCCCATTCGTCTATCGTATCCACGAAGCTCCGCCGGAAGCTAAGGTCGAGAATCTTCATGAGCTTCTCCCGAAATTCGAACTCGAATGTCCGCATTTCAACGAGTTCAAGCCTTATCATGCCGCTAAAATACTCGAAAGTGCTAAGGGTACGGACAAGTACGAAGCTGTGAACCTTATGATACTCAGGTCAATGGCAAAGGCTAAATACTCAACCGAACCGCTCGGGCATTTTGGTCTGGTGCTTGATGACTACGCTCACTTCACTTCACCTATAAGAAGATACCCCGACCTCGCTATACACCGCATCATAACCGACATCCTCGCCGGCTATGACGATAAATGGCTCAGCAAACGCTATGCCGGTTTCGCTTCTAATGCCGCTGAACGCTCATCAGCTGCCGAGATAAGAGCTGTTACCATTGAGCGTGAATGCGAGGACTGCTACAAAGCCGAGTATATGCGTTCGCATATCGGCGAGGCTTTCGATGCACGCATTTCCAGCGTTACCGAATTCGGATTCTATGCCGAGCTCCCAAACACTATCGAAGGTCTTATCCATATCCGCACTCTGCCTGAG
>OCTX012232749.1_pt1 | contig 18618 bp, 17 predicted proteins | sample 1539691 | NCBI WGS metagenome assembly OCTX01 (sample SAMN02144231, study PRJEB22623) | gut metagenome | biome: sheep rumen | host: Ovis aries | place: New Zealand | reverse complement strand
TTGATCAACATCTGGATCGGCATTCCGTACCTGATGCTGATTGCCACCGGTATTCTGATGAATATTCCGCAGGACCTGTATGAAAGCGCACGCATCGACGGCGCGAATCCCGTCCAGCAGTTCACCAAGATCACCCTTCCCTATATGCTGTTCATCACCGGCCCCTATCTGCTCACCAGCTTTACGGGCAACATGAACAACTTCAACGTCATTTACCTGTTGACGGGAGGCGGGCCGACGAATGCCGCGATTTCTACAGGCGGCGCAGCGGTCGGCCATACGGATCTGCTGATCACCTGGCTCTTCAAGATCACCATGGAGGGCGGCAACAAGTACTACATGGCTTCTGTGGTCGGTATCCTGGTGTTCGTGGTCGTGGCCCTGATCTCGCTGGTAGTCTATGGACTGCTGCCTTCCATCAAGAATGAGGAGGACTTCCAATGAGCAACAACAATATCGTCGTGGAAGAGGGCCAGCCGCGCCTGAAGCGCGGGATGGGTCAGAAGGCCGCCAACAGGATCAGCAACACGGTCATCTACATTCTGCTGATCGTCATCAGCTTTATCTGGCTGCTGCCCTTTATCTTTATCGTCCTGCAGTCCTTCCGCGTGGAGCTGCGCGGCCCGGTCGGCTATGTTGTTCCGCAAACCTGGGGTCTGGACAACTATCAGCGCCTGCTGACGAGCAACTTCAAAAAGTGGTATCTCAACACCTTTATCATTGCACTCATTGTCGCTGCGCTGCAGACGGTCATCGTTCTCTGCATGAGCTACACGCTCTCCCGCTTCCGCTTTAAAATGCGCAGCGGACTGATGCGCTTTATGCTGATCCTGGGCATGTTCCCGGGGATGCTGACCATGATTATCCTCTACCGCGTGCTGAAGGACCTTGGCATGACCCAGGCCAACGCGGTGCCCGGCCTGATCCTGGTTTACATTGCCTCTTCCGGCATGGGCTACTATGTGTCGAAGGGATTCTTCGATACGATTCCGAAGTCGCTGGACGAGGCTGCCCGTGTGGACGGCGCAACGAGATCGCAGGTGCTCACCAGGATTATCCTGCCGCTGGCAAAGCCCATTGTGATCTACACGATCCTGACCGCATTCATGGGACCCTGGGGCGACTTCGTCTTCGCCCGCTACATTGCCTTCGGTACCTCCAGCGGCTATAACGTGGCCGTCGGTATGTTCGACTGGCTGAGTAAAGACCAGATCGGTCAGTGGTACACGACCTTCTGCGCCGGCGGCGTGGTGGTTGCTCTGCCGGTCACAATTCTCTTCATGTGCCTGCAGAAGTATTACGTCGAAGGCGTAACCGGCGGCGCCGTCAAGGGCTGATAAAGAAAAGGAGCTGAAAAAATGGCTAGTGTGAAACTGACGAAAGTCAAAAAGGTGTATGACAACAAGGTCGTCGCCGTGCACGACTTCGACCTGGATATCAAAGACAAGGAATTCGTGGTTTTTGTCGGCCCTTCCGGCTGCGGCAAGAGTACCACGCTGCGTATGATCGCGGGCCTGGAGGACATCAGCGACGGCACGGTGGAGATTGACGGCGAAGTCGTCAACGATCTGCAGCCGAAGGACCGCAACATTGCCATGGTCTTCCAGAACTACGCGCTCTATCCCCATATGACGGTGTATGACAACATCGCCTTCTCGCTGCGTCTGCAGAAGGTGCCCGAGGACGTGATCTATGAAAAGGTCACGAATGCGGCGGAAATCCTCGGCATCACCGAATATCTGCTGCGTAAGCCCCGCGCGCTGTCCGGCGGCCAGCGCCAGCGCGTGGCGATCGGCCGCGCCATGGTGCGCAATTCCAAGGTGTTTCTGATGGACGAGCCCCTGTCCAATCTGGACGCCAAGCTGCGCAACCAGATGCGCGCCGAGATCATCCTTCTGCGCCAGAAGCTGAATACTACCTTCATCTATGTCACCCATGACCAGACCGAGGCCATGACCCTGGCAGATCGCATCGTCATCATGAAGGACGGCTATATCATGCAGGTCGGCACGCCAGAGGAATGCTTTGACATGCCGCAGAACCTGTTCGTCGCCGAATTCATCGGCGCGCCAAAGATGAACATCATCCGCACCGAACTTGTCAAGGAGAATGGCCGGTACTACGTCAAGCCCTTCGGCGTGAAGATGATCGTGGACGGCAGCAAGGGCGAGATGCTCAAGGCCAAGGGCGCTGCGGACGGCGAGATCCTGCTCGGCGTGCGCCCGGAGCACATCCAGCTGGCCCATGCCGGCGATGCCAACGCCATCCCCGTGACCCTCGAGGTCAACGAGATGATGGGCAGCGAGCTACACCTGCACGTCTATACCGAGGACGGCACGCGCCTCATCGTCCGCATCCCGACCATCGACCTGGAGCCGGGCGAGCGCGAGAAGCTTGTGAGCGGCTACAAGATGTACATCACCTTCCAGGGCAAGGTCATGCACTTCTTCAACGCCGAAACCGAGGAAAACCTCCTTAACGACTAAGCCGCAGAAAACACAAAAACGCCTCCGGATGCTGAGCCGGAGGCGTTTTTACGCAAGAACAAATTGAGACAAGCGCAGCGAGTCCTCGCGCGGACAGTTTGTCGGCACGCAAAAAAACTCCCCCGGTGAAACCGGGGGAGCATCCCGCAAATGCCGTGTCGGCCCAATGATAACCTGCACGAAAGAGCAGGTGGGTCGCCTAAGTTCTGTTTCGCTGCTTCCAACGTCCGGCAGAGCCGGGAGGCCTGCAATCCGCAGATTCAAATCGGCATCCCTTATAAGTGATGTGGGTTTATTGGGCCGCAAAGGTCTGAAAAGACGACACGCACACAGCAGGAACTTGTCTTCCTGTTGGCTTGCGGGACACAGTAAAGCCTATGCCCGCGGGGGATTACTTATTCCTCGTCCTCGTCGTCGAAGAGCAGAACCATGAAGTGCTCATAGACGTCCTGAAGCTGCGCTTCGTCGTCGATGGACTCATAAAGGTCTTCGCCGTTTTCGTCCTGCACCACGCGCAGGATAATCATGCCGTAATCCGGATCGTTCTCGTCCATGTCGGCCGGCAGAAAAGCGGTATAGGTTTCGTTGTTGTAGTCCATGGTGTCGAGAACTTCCAGCTCGAACTCCTGACCGTCGTCGTCGATGATGGTGATAAAATCGCCGCCAAATTCTTCGCTCATTGCTTCGTTCCTCCGTTTGGATTGTGAGTTTATTGTAGCGCATTCCGGGGAAGAAATCAACAGTTTTATCATGGCTATATGATGGCAATGACCCTTATGAACCGAGGTCTTCCAGCAGCTGCAGCATGCTCTGCCGGTCGGCGGCGGGAATGCCGCGCGAGAGCATAGCGCGATCCTCGGCGCGCAGGGTGCATATTTCAATGTGGGTCACGCGCTCAGGCCCGGCGCCGCGCCGGTTGGGATAGACGGCGACGTAGCCGTCCTGCGCGCGGAGGAAAAATTTGGCCTGATCGGCTTCGCGCACGAGAGCGCGGTAAGCATCCGCCGGCAGCGCGCCTTCCCAGGGGCTGCGGATGCTCTCAAAGGCGCCGAGCGCGGTATAGGCGGCCGCGGCCATCAGGCACATCAAAAGAAAGGCCCGGATTCTTGTCCTCATGCGCTTCCCTCCTTTTGCTTTAGCATGCCCGAAAAAGGCGGAAATATTCCGCTCCGGGGACGAAAGAAAGCTTCTCCTTAAAAATTCATAAAAATGCTACCGCTCCTTGACGGGATGTGTTATAATTGCCATCATCGGATATTATAGAAACACAGCGATAAAAACCGAAGAATTCCAGCGCCTTTCGGGCGCTTTTCACAGACCCGCGGAGGGGGAGGTGCGATTTCATCCATGTCAAAGCGCGAACAAGACCGGAAAAAACCGAATCTGGCCGCAAAGCTGGCCCGGGCGACCGTGACCGTCACGGCAGATACTGTATCCGGCGTGCTCACCACGGTGTTTAAACTCATCGGCTCAATTCTGCTCAGCCTGCTGATTGCCGGGCTGCTGTTTACGGTCATCTTTGCCTATTATGTCAAATCCAGCCTGACGCCGAAGCTGTCGGTATCCCTGGAGGATTACCAGCTTTGCGAGTCCGGCGCGATCTATTATCAGGACTCCGCCGGCATTTGGCAGGAGCTGGCGCAGCTCCCCGCGGATCAGAACCGCATCTGGGTCAACTATGAGGACATCCCCTGGTATATGGAAAAAGCGGTCGTCGCGATTGAGGACAAGCGCTTTTACGAGCACAAGGGTGTGGACTGGTACCGCACGGCTGGCGCATTTGTCCATATGTTCGCACAGATGGACAATAACTTCGGCGGCTCCACCGTGACCCAGCAGCTGATTAAGAATCTGACCGGCCATGACGACGTCACCGTGCAGCGCAAGCTGTCGGAGATCTTCTCCGCACTGGAGCTGGAAAAGAGATACGACAAGCAGGAGATCATGGAGTGGTATCTCAACGCCGTCTACTTTGGGGAGGGCTGCTACGGCGTGCAGACCGCCGCGCAAACCTACTTCGGCAAGGATGTGCGGGATCTGACCCTCGCGCAGGCGGCGGCCATCGTCGGCATCACCAATCAGCCGACACGCTATGATCCCTTTTTTGACGAGCAGGCGAACAAGGAGCGCCAGGAGACCATCCTGCGCGAAATGTACCAGCAGGGCTATATCGACTATGACACCTATACCGCCGCCGTCAACGAGGATATCGCCAGCACCTTTGTCCGCAGCCCGGGCGAGATGCGCCAGCAGGTGATCAACAGCTATTATACCGAAGTCGTCATCAGCGACGTGATCGAGGATCTGATGCGCGAGAAGCAGATCAGCAGCGAGACGGCCCGTCATCTGCTCTATAACGGCGGCTACCAGGTCTACTGCTGCCTGGACCCAAACATCCAGGCCATCGTGGATTCCGTGTATACCGACCCGGAGCAGATTCCGTATACCTGGGGCTCCAATCAGCAACTGCAGAGCTCAATTGTGATTATGGAGCCCTACACCGGCAAAATCGTTGCGCTCTGCGGCGGCGTCGGGGAAAAGAACGCCAATTTCGCGCTCAACCGCGTGTATTCCCAGCGCGCGCCGGGCTCCTCCTTCAAGCCGATTTCCGCTTATGCGCCGGCGGTGGAGCTGCTGGGCATGACGCCGAACACGCTGGTCGACGACGATGAAAAGATGCATTTGCGCGGCACCAGCTGGTATCCGCACAACGACTCCTATCAGCACATGGGCGTCATCACGATTCTCGATGCGCTGACGAGCTCGCTCAATACCGTCGCCGCCCAGATCGTCGATAAGCTCGGCCCCGAGACCTGCTACAACTATCTGCGCGAGAAGCTCGGCGTCACGAGCCTCGTGCCGGACGACGCATCCTATGCGCCGATGGCTCTGGGACAGCTGACCAACGGTATCACGACCCGCGAGATGGCGCAGGCCTTTTCGTCCTTCGTCAACGACGGTGTTTTTACCTATTCCCGCACCTACACGCTCGTGACCGACAGCTACGGCAACGTTGTGCTGGATAATCAGCCGCGCACGATCGTGGCCTTTTCCCCCAACACCGCCCACGTCATGACCTACATGCTGCAGTGCGCGGCGCGCTGGGGCACGGGCTATGAGGCCTGGATCGGCAACATGCCGGTCGCCGGCAAAACCGGCACCTCCGAGAGCAGCTACGACCGCTGGTTTGTCGGCGTTTCGCCCTACTATACCTGCGCCATCTGGACCGGCTATGATACGCCGGAGCGCATTAACGTCAACGGCAACCCCGCCGCTCAGCTCTTCAAGAAGATCATGATGCCCATCCACGAGGGACTTCCGTGGCAGGATTTCGCCTGGCCGTATATCGGCGGCGACAACGGAATGTTCGGCGACCTGTCGGAGAAGCTGAAGAAACAGGAGGAAGAGAAGGAGCGCAAGAAGAAGGAAGAGGAAGAACGCCAGAAACAGGAGCAGGAAGAAAACCAGGCGAACCTTGCTGCGGCAGATCCCTAATCCTGCTTCGCAGCGACCCGTGCAAGCCGGAATCTCCATGGAGCTTCGGTGGAGAACAAATCTTAATTTTTGCCAAATTCTGCTCCGCGGGTGGCAGAAGAACAGCTTTAACTTGACAAAAAGAACTCATTGTGTTACATTTTAGTTACATTGCTGGAGGTGCGATTCATGGCAAAGGCATTGGAGTATAAGGGACATCCTCTCCAAAGGAAAGACAACATCATTTATTACGGCAGCTTTGCGGATAAATATATCATCATGCTGCAGATTCTTGACACGAAGAAAGTGAAGGATCTGGACGTGGCGACGAAGGTATCCGTTCAGCTTCAGCTGACGGATCCGTCCATCAAATCGCGGGACCGTGTGGTCAAAAAGAGCGAGAAGGACAGTCTGTATGCCGCGATCGATGTTGCCGCCGTCTGGCTGGAGCGGGCGCTGGCCTCCAGGTAAGGACTGTTTTCTCACGAACAGCTCCGCGAATATAGAAAAAAGGATCTGTATCAAATGCGAAAGTATCTCATCAGTACGCTGCTGCTCATGATCCTGCTGCTCACGCTGTTTTCCGCTTCGGCCTATGCCGAAATGGGCACGATTATCGGTGACGACGTGAACCTGCGATCCGGCCCGGGCATGAACTATGAAGTGCTCGGCTGTTTTGAGAAGGGCACGGAGGTCATCGTGCATGACCGCTCCAATCCCGAGTGGTATTCCGTGACGGTCGACGGCGTCAGGGGCTTCATGGCTGCCAACTTTCTCAGCCTGAACGGCAGCGAGACCGAGCCGACCGGCACAGGAACCGGCAGCACCGGGGGCGAAGCGGGCTACATCAACGCGATGTATGTGCGCCTGCGCGCCGAAGCCTCGCTGGACGCGACGATCCTCGGCGAATACAACAGCGGAACGACCCTGAGCATCACCGGTACCAACGGCGAATGGACGGCGGTCATCATCAACGGCCAGTCCGGCTATGTGTTCAGCAGCTTTGTCAGCCGCGGCACGCCCGGCACGCAGCCGACGACGCAGGAAACGCCCGCCCCGGAAGATACCATTCCTGTGATTGACGACGGTACCAACGCCGTCCTGGTTAAGGATGATGTCTATCTGTTCTGTGAGCCCTCCTTTTACAGCGATGTAAAGGGCGTCTTTAACAAGGGCGACCGGCTGATCGTCACCGAAGAGAACGGCGACTGGTACACGGTCATTATCCAGGGCTTCCCCGGCTACATTTACCGGGAGAACGTCTCCCGGGATGATAACCCGACCACGCCCTCGACCCCTGCGCCCACGCCGGCTCCGACCCCGGTTCCTACCCCTGTGCCGACCCCGGAACCCACACCGGAGGTTTCTGACGGGACCAACGCCGTTCTAGTTAAGGACGACGTCTACCTGTTCTGCGAGCCCTCCTTTTACAGTGAGGTCAAGGGCGTCTTTAACAAGGGCGAACGGCTGATCGTCACCGAAGAAAACGGCGACTGGTACACGGTTCTCATCCATGGCTACCCCGGCTACGTCTACCGGGAGAACGTGTCCAAGGAGGATCTGCCGGTGCCGACCCCGACTCCGACTCCGGCTCCTACCCCCGTGCCGACCCCGGAACCCACGCCGGAGGTTTCCGACGGGACCAACGCCGTCTTGGTTAAGGACGACGTCTACCTGTTCTGCGAGCCCTCCTTCTACAGCGACGTCAGGGGCGTCTTCAACAAGGGCGAGCGGCTGATCATCACCGAAGAGAACGGCGACTGGTACACGGTCCTCATTCAGGGCTACCCAGGCTACGTCTACCGGGAGAACGTGTCCAAGGAGGAGCTGCCGGCGCCTACCCCGACCCCCGCGCCCACGACGCCTCCGCTGACCACGGAATCCAAGTCCGGCTACGTCAACGCCGACCATGTCCATCTGCGCAGCGAGCCCTCTCTCAGCAGCGCGATCAAGGCCGTGTTTGACAAGAATACCCGCCTGACCATCACCGGCGTGACCGGCGATTGGGTTGCGGTAAAAATTCAGGGCTACGAGGGCTATATATACAAGGATTTTGTAACAGCGGACGACACGTCGGAACCGACTCCGACGCCCGCGCCGGAGGCTACTCCGGAGCCCACGCCCGAACCGACCGCCGCGCCGACGACCGAAGAAGCGGGCTACATCACCGGCAATAACGTGCGCATGCGTGCGGAGCCTTCGGTGTCCGGCGAGATTCTGGGCGTATACAATGCGGGCACCAAGCTGACGATCACGGGCACCTCCGGTGACTGGACTGCGGTCACGATCAACGGCACCAAGGGCTATGTGTACAGCACCTATGTGGCGAAGGGCGAGATCACCGTTCCTGTTGACGCACCGACGGCTTCCGAGGAAGGCGTGCAGATGGCGCAGTTTGCCCTGCAGTTTGTCGGCTACCCCTACGTCTGGGGCGGCACCAGCCCGTCTACCGGCTTTGACTGCTCGGGTCTTGCGTACTATACATACACCCACTTCGGATACAGCATGTACCGCGTGGCCAATGACCAGACGCAGAACGGCGTCCACGTCGATGCCAGCGAACTGCAGCCCGGCGACCTGCTCTGCTTCTATTCCGGCGGCAGCTATGTGGGTCACGTCGGCATCTACATCGGCGACGGCAAGTTCGTCCACGCTTCGACCTATACGACAGGCGTCATCGTCTCCGAGCTCAGCGGCTATTACACCACCCGCGGTTTTGAAGCGCGCCGCATCGCCGGCACCGACAAAAACGGCCCCGGGATCGTTCTTGACTGAAATCCAGACTATAAAAAAACACCCCTGCGGGGGTGTTTTTTTTGTTGCAACCGATGGGCGGCCCGGTCCGTTTTCTTAGTGTAAATAGAAAGGGGAGAGGAGCATGAAGCATGCCTTGACCCGCGCGGAGCTGAACCTGCAGACGCTCTATCAGGAGTATCTGCCGGCGGTCTACCGCGTGGCCTTTACCTATATGCATAACAGCTTTGACAGCGAGGACGCGGCACAGGAGGCTTTTATCCGGCTGGCCCGCTTTTCGGGGAGCTTTGAGGATGAGCGGCAGATCAAGGCCTGGCTGATCGTCACGGTGTCCAATGTCTGCAAAGACATGCTGCGCCGGCGGCACCGCCAGGACGCGAATCTGGAGGATGTTCAGGAGCTTGCCGCGCCGCAGGAGGGCTCCGGCGAGCTGATGGACGCTATCCGCAAGCTGCCCGGGAAGTACAAAACGGTCATTTACCTCTATTATTACGAGGGCTACGCCGTCAAGGAGATCGCCGCCGCGATGCGCCAGCCGGAGGGAACCGTAAAATCCTGGCTCCACCGGGCGCGCCGTCAGCTGAAGGACAGTCTGGGGGAAAACGATGATGACTGAAAAACGGATCAAACAGACCTATGACGCGATCCGCCCGCAGCCCGGGGCGGAGGGGCGGATGCAGCAAGCAATCAATCGGAAGCTCGGGCGTCCCATGAGTGAAATCAGCGTCACGGTAAAGCCGCGCCGGAACCTGATCCCGATGATCCTCGGTACGGCGGCGGTGCTGCTGCTCGTGATCGCGGGCGGAGCGCTGCTGCTCTGGCCGCAGCTCCGAGGGCAGCGGCTTACAGCACCGCTGACGGAGGTCGAGCAGTATCCGGTGCATGAAACGCCCTCGCCCACGCCGGAAAACAGCGCCTACCCGGCGCCCTTTGACCCGGACGAGTATCTGCCGCTGTATCAGAGCGTGCTGGATCAATACCGCCGCGTGCTGACGGCAGCCGATGTGGACGATGCTTTCTTCGACAACGGCGAGATCAGCATTCTGGTGCGGAACTTCTTTGACCGCGACCCGCTGCGCCGCGTGGGCTGGGCGCTCAGCGACCTGGACTATGACGGTGTGCCGGAGCTGGTGATCGGCACGGTGGAAAACGAGGAATTCTATGGGAATATCCTCTTTGACGTATATACGCTCGCGGACGGGCAGCCGATCCGCCTTGCACAGAGCATGGAGCGTGACCGCTGGTATTTTATCCAGGGCAAGCTGCTGGTGGAGATCGCTTCCGGCGGCGCAGGGTATACCCAATGGACGGTCTGGAATCTGGAAAACGGCGCTCTCAGCTTCCATGACGGGCTGACGCAGTTTGTGCTGGACATCGAGGAGGGCGTCCATTATGCTGCACTGAGCTGGGTCGAGGGCGAGACGGTACCCGGCCGGGAGCTGACGCAGGACGAGGCCGAATGGTGGATCGAATTATTCGAGTCCGGCATCGTCCGCCTCAGCTTCACGCCCTTTGATACCATTGACCGGTCGCCCGAGCTGACGCCGGAGCCGGATCAACAGGCGCTGAGCGAGCGGGACAGGCTGCGCATCAACCAGATGTACGACGATCTGGCCGCAGCCTATGCCTCCGGCGAAACCAGGACGCTGAGCCTCTCGCAGTGGGCGGATCGCAGCCCGGACGGCATCGTGCAGCTCTGCGGCGCGATCGGCCGCCACGCGGAGGTTTTCTGCCTGAGCTATGAAAACATCTTCGATCTGCTGCTGGTGAATCAGGATCTCGACGGCGCCAATGCCGAGGCCTATGCCGCGATGCTTGCCAAAATCCACAGAAAATATCCTGCACAGCTTGACATGGCGCTGGCCAACTACACCGATCAGTTCGGCGTCAGCGGCCCGACCGACCTGCTGCGCTTCGCCGAGCCCGGCTTCTCGCTGGATGAGGAGCTGCCGGTCGTCAGCCAGATCTATGGCAATACGCAAAGCATCGTCCGCCTGCAATGGGGCGAGGAATACACGGAAATCGCCCCTGAAACGACGGATATGCAGCTGCGCCTTGGCCGTACGGAGCTGGCGGACGGCGTCATTTGGCAGTTCGACGGCGCGGAGGAGACTTGGGCCTGGACGCTGCATGTGCCGCTGAGCACCGGCACGGCAGAGATTTATTTTGACGGCGCCGGCGCGCCGATCGGCCATTGGTACACCGGCGAGGGGGACGATCAACTCCCGGCTCCCGACTGGACGCTGCAGTGCCGGGTGCAGAGCAATGAGCTCTATCAGACGTCCGTCCCTCCCATGCTCGCCGCAGCGTTGGAGAATGAGCTGGCGCAGCAAAAGCCCCTGGATGGCATGGAAACTGAGTGGGTCGAGGGCTGGGGCACGCGCTACGCCGCTGGGGCGGAGGTGCTGCCGGTCTGGCTTGCGCCAAGTGGCGAGCAGTTCAATTACTCCGACTGCATGCAGCGCAATGCCGAGGGACTGTACGGCATCAACGGCGTCGAGGCGGATGCGGCGATCCGCGCGATCCTGAACTGGCTCGGGCAGGAGACCCGCTGGCGCGTCCATGCGGACAATGCGGACTTTGTTAATCTCGTCAGCGTCGAGCTGTATGACGGAGCGGACTGCGTTTGGCGCATGACCGGTGAAGAGCACATTAAAGCCTTTGAGGACCTGATGCAAAATGGCATGTACACAGTCGCTGACGCCAGCAAAACACCGAATGAGCGCATCGAGCTGCGTGCGACGACCGTTTCCGGCGATGTTCTGACGCTGCTGCTCGACCCCGAATCGCCCCGCCTCTGGATTCCGCCCTTCGGCTACTACCGCTACAACGCCTTTGAGTCCACCGAGGTGCGGCCGATGCTGGACGCGCTGGGGCTGGACGACTGGCCGGAGGCGCTGCAGACCGTGGACTACGCTGCCGTGCGCGAGAGCTATGAGCGGTTGCAACCGAGGCCGGGCGAGAAGACACAAAACACAGCGAACGAGCAGATCGGCGCGCCGAGCCTGAGCGTAGAAAACGGTACGTTTACGATTAAGCCGTATCCGGTCTGGCGCAGCGCGGAGCAATGGATGGATGGGAAGTGGATAACCGCTTCTGCCACGCCGATACGGGAAGTTTTGGAAGAACATGAGGACGAATTTCCGAGCCTGACGCTGGATGACTGCCTGTCTGTAAGCTGCGGCGGAGGGATCCGGTATTTGTCGCTCTTTGCGCTGGAAAAACCTGACGGAAAGCCCGTTTTTCAAAAGGTACTCTGCAACACGCTCACGGATGCGCCGCTACAGAGCACGGTCGAGGGACTGAGCGAGCTGCTTTCGGGACGCTATCTCTGTTACTTCGGCCTCGCATGCGATGGAGTGTACATCGAATCCGAGGGACGCAGCGAAACGCGCTGGTACGAGTATTATTTCTATCTGGAAATATGATTTGCTTCCTGCCGACAATCAGCGTATAATAAACGCAACCAAAATACGGGAGGCAGGATGATGACAAAAAAGAAAAAGTTGGCGCTCGTGAAAAAAGGCGTGAAGCTGCTCGAGCCGGTGCTGCGCGAAGAGGCGGCATTGGTTCCGGCTGCCGGCAAGGCCCTCGGTAAAAAGGCGGCGGAGGGCGTCATGCAGGCACTGCCGCTGAAGGAAATCAAAAAATACGCCGTGCTCGCCGGCGGCGCGCTGCTGGGCGTGACGGCGGTGAACAACGTGCTTCGTGCGCAGAGCTACCGCCTCGCGGTGTCCCGCGAGCTCAAAAAGCAGCTCAAGCCCATCAACGAAAAGCTCGACGCCCTCGAAAAAGAGAATGCTGAACTGAAAGCGGAACTGGAGAAAGAACGCAAAAAGAACAGATAAGCGCCTGGCGCTTATCTGTTCTTTTTCATTAAAACAAACTGGTCTGTTCGTATTTTTCCGGAAAGTCCCGCAGGTAGGCAAAGCAGGCCTCCGGCCCCTCAAGAATCCCGTGGGCGGCGCAGGTCTCGCGGATGATGCGGCAGAGCGCGGCGTTGTTGGGGCTGGGCAGCTCATAAGCCAGGCCGTAGCGCGCAATATATTCGCCTTTCATCCCTGGAAAATGGCGGTCAAGCGCCGCAAAGAAATACTCCCGGTCGCCCTCGCGCAGTGTCAGGCCCATACCAAAGTGGATAATGCCCTTGACGCCGGCCTCCATACAGAGCGCAAGCAGCCCGCGGATGTTTTCTTCCGTATCATTGATGAAGGGGAGGATCGGCGTCAGCCATACGACGGTGGGGATGCCCGCGTCGCGGAGGATGTGCAGCGCCTGCGCCCGTTCGGCGGTGCTTTCCACGTTCGGTTCCACGATGCGGCAGAGCGCCTCGTCAAAGGTGGTCAGCGTCATCTGCACGACGGCCTTCGTTTTTCGGTTGATCGCTTTCAGCAGATCCAAGTCCCGCAGCACGCGCGTGGACTTGGTCTGTACGGTAACGCCGAAGCCGTAGCGCTCGATGAGCTCGAGACAGCGCCGGGTCAGACCGAGCCGCGCTTCCAGCGGCTGATAGGGGTCGCTCATCGCGCCGGTGCCGATCATGCAGGGACGACGTTTGCTTTTCAGCGCCTGTTCCAGCAGCTCCGGCGCGTTTTCCTTGACCTCAATATCCTCAAAATCATGGGTGAAGCCGTAGCATTTGCTGCGGCTGTCGCAGTAAATACAGCCGTGGCTGCAGCCGCGGTAGATGTTCATGCCGTTTTGCGGCGATAAAATGCTTTTTGCCCGAACAAAATGCACGCGCCTCACCTCCTATCACCATTATACGCCGGATATGTGCCACAAACAAGACGATTTTACTGGCTTTTTTCGCAGAATATGCTATAATTATTCTGTTACGCACAACAGGAGGACTTCCTATGGACGAGGCAACGACCAAACGAATCGAAGAGCGGATTTTTGACCGCTTCGGCATCCGCTATCTGCGCGCGGAAAACGGCGAGGCGGAGGCGGAAATCGAACTGCAGGAGGCGGATTTCAATGCGATGGGCCTGCCCTTCGGCGGGATCATGTTCAATCTGGCCGACTGTACGGCGGGCGCCGCGCACCGCAGCATGGGCTGCATCGGCATGACCGTCAGCAGCGAATCGCGCTTTCTGCGAGGCGTGCGGGACGCGAAAAAGCTGCTTTGCCGCGCGAAAATCCGCAAGGAGGGACGGAGTCTCGGCTTTGTGGACGCCTCGGTGGAGGATGAAAAGGGGACCGAGCTTGCGGCCTTCACCTTTACCTTTGTGAACTATCATGGCAGCGTTTGAAGAAATCGACGTCCACCACATGACGCGCCAGCAGGCAATCACTGCCATCGATGCCAGGCTGCGGCGCTGCAAGGGTGACACCTACCGCCTGCGCGTCATCCATGGCTTTCACGGAGGAACGGTGCTGCGCGAAGCGGTGCGGAAGCATTATGCCGGGCACGAGAAGGTGCTCCGGATCGAAGTGGGGCTGAATCAGGGCGAAACCGACCTGGTTCTGCGGGAACTGTAAAGGAGGAAGCGATGGAGCTGACAGAAAAACGGGGCATCCCCGGCAGCGTTCTCAAGTGGGTCGCCATCATTACGATGCTGATTGACCATATCGGTGTGGTTCTGGTGCTCGGCTGGGCCAAATCCCGCCACTATTGGGGCGTCGGGATCGAAAGCCTGAGCTTCTATTATGCCCTGCGCGGGATCGGCCGCCTCGGCTTTCCGCTCTTTTGCTTTTTGCTGGTGGAGGGTTTTCTCCACACGCGCAGCCGGAGAAACTATCTCCTGCGCCTGGCCCTCTTCGCGCTGATTTCGGAGATCCCGTTTGACCTCGCCTTTCAGGGCGTCTGGCTCGAATTTGCCAACCAGAATGTGTTTTTCACGCTGAGCCTCGGGCTGCTGACGGTGATGCTCTGGGATAAGCTGACCCTGGGCAACGCCCCGGACTGTCCGCCCTGGAGGGGCCTTGCCGCCATCGGCTGCGCGATTGTCCTCGGCGCGGCGGCACACTATCTGGAGACGGACTACGGCGCGATGGGCGTTGCACTGATTCTGGTGCTCTATTTGCTGCACGATCGGCCCTGGGCCAGGGATCTGCTTGCCGGCGGGGTGCTCGCGGCCATGATTCCCTTCGGCTCGCACTGGATCGAGCTTTTCGGGGCGCTGGCCTTTCCACTCTTTCATCTTTACAACGGGCAGCGCGGCCGGCAGATGAAATACTTCTTCTATGTCTTCTACCCGGCCCATCTCCTGCTGCTGGCACTGATCGCGCGCCTTCTGTTTAAAGCCTGAGCAGCCGCGGAAATTTTCAATTTTATCCACAAAAATCATTGACTAATTTTGTGAACTATGCTATTATTCAATAGTTGCGTGGCATAACTGCGCCCAAAGTGCGCCGTTTGCCAAAATTCAATAAAAAAGCAGCGTTTCTGCGGCTTTTTTATATACAATTCAACGAATAAAGAAAGGAGGAAAACAATGCCCACTTTTAACCAGCTGGTAAGGAAAGGCAGAGAGCAGGTCAGCTACAAGTCCACCTCTCCCGCACTGCAGAAGGGTATGAACACCCTGAAGAACAAGGAGACCGACCTGAGCGCTCCCCAGAAGAGAGGCGTCTGCACGGCCGTGCGTACGTCCACGCCGAAGAAGCCGAACTCCGCTCTGCGTAAAATCGCCCGTGTCCGTCTGACCAACGGTTACGAAGTCACCGCATACATCCCCGGTATCGGCCACAACCTGCAGGAGCACTCTGTGGTTATGATCCGCGGCGGCCGTGTGAAGGACCTTCCTGGTGTCCGTTACCACATCATCCGCGGCACGCTGGACGCTCAGGGCGTCAACGGTCGTATGCAGGCCCGTTCCAAGTACGGCGCGAAGAGACCCAAGGCTGCGAAGAAGAAGTAATCACAACTTACGCGGCATTTAGCCCTGCCGTTTATCTATATACGATCTATGTGGATAAACCTCGGGGCGCAACGGACATTATGATATGTTCGAGTACCTGTGATTCCATTTTTTAATGAAGGAGGGAAGCAACGTGCCCAGAAGAGGTAATGTTCCCAAAAGAGAAATCTTGCCTGATCCTGTATATAACAGCGTTCTGGTGACCAAGCTCATCAACGGTGTTATGCTCGACGGCAAGAAGGGTGTTGCTCAGAAGGTCGTCTATGATGCCTTTGACATCATCAAAGAAAAGACCGGTAAGGAACCCCTTGATGCGTTCGCTGAAGCGATGAACAACATCATGCCCGCCCTGGAGGTCAAGGCCCGTCGTGTCGGCGGCGCGACCTATCAGGTCCCCATCGAAGTCCGTCCCGCCCGTCGTCAGACCTTGGCTCTGCGCTGGCTGGTGGACTATTCCCGCAAGCGCGGCGAGAAGACGATGAAAGAGCGTCTCGCCGGCGAAATCATGGATGCCTGCAACAATCTCGGTGCATCCGTTAAGAAACGCGAGGATATGCACAAGAACGCCGAAGCCAACAAGGCCTTCGCGCACTTCCGCTGGTAATCCTCACAGGAGAATCAATCAATGCCCAGAAAAGTTTCGCTTGAAAGAACCCGCAATATCGGTATCATGGCTCACATCGACGCCGGAAAGACGACCACGACAGAACGTATTCTGTACTATACGGGCGTCAACTACAAAATCGGTGAGACTCACGAGGGCACGGCTACCATGGACTGGATGGAGCAGGAGCAGGAGCGCGGAATCACCATTACCTCCGCTGCGACCACCTGCTACTGGCGGGACACCCGCATCAACATCATCGACACCCCGGGTCACGTGGACTTTACCGTCGAGGTCGAGCGCTCGCTGAGAGTGCTGGACGGAAGCGTGACAGTCCTGTGCGCCAAGGGCGGCGTCGAGCCCCAGTCTGAAACCGTGTGGAGACAGGCTGATCACTATCACGTCCCCCGCATGATCTACGTCAACAAGATGGACATCATGGGCGCGGACTTCTTCCGTGTGCTGCAGATGGTGCACGACAGACTCAAGTGCAACGCAGTCCCCATCCAGCTTCCGATCGGCTCTGAGGAGAACTTCCGCGGCATCGTTGATCTGGTAGAGATGAACGCCCGCATTTATTACGATGACCTGGGAAAAGATATGCGTACCGAGGAAATTCCCGAGGAGCTGCGTGATCTTGCCGAGGAATATCGCAATAATCTGCTGGAGGCGGTATCTGATTTCGACGACGAGATCATGGAAATGTATCTCGAAGGCGAAGAGGTGCCCGCCGACAAGATTCGGGCGGCCATCCGGAAGGCCACGGTCGCGGTGAAAATGGTACCGGTGACCTGCGGCACTTCCTACAAAAACAAAGGTGTGCAAAAGCTCCTGGACGCGATCGTGGACTACATGCCCTCCCCCTTGGATGTTCCGCCGGTGGAAGGCACCCACCCCAAGACCGATGAGCCGGAGACCCGTCCTGCGGACGACAGCGCGCCCTTCTCCGCACTGGCCTTCAAGATCATGACGGACCCCTATGTGGGGCGCCTGAGCTTCTTCCGTGTCTATTCCGGCACGCTGGAAACCGGCAAGACCGTCCTGAACTCGACCAAGGGCCAGCGGGAGAGAATGGGCCGCATCCTGCAGATGCACGCCAACCACAGAGAGGACCTGGAGCAGGTCTGGTCCGGCGATATCGCTGCGGCCGTCGGCCTGAAAAACACGACCACAGGCGATACACTCTGTGACGAAAAGCACCCCATCATCCTGGAATCCATGGAATTCCCGGATCCGGTCATTCGCGTGGCGATCGAGCCGAAGACGAAGGCCGGGCAGGAGAAGATGGCAGTGGCGCTTCAGAAGCTGGCGGAGGAAGACCCGACCTTCAAGACCTATACGGACGAGGAGACCGGGCAGACCATCATCGCCGGCATGGGCGAGCTCCATCTGGAAATCATCGTGGACCGCCTGCTGCGCGAATTCCGGGTCGAGGCCAACGTCGGCAAACCGCAGGTTTCCTATAAGGAAACGGTGCGGCGCGCCGCCACGGTTGACACCCGCTATGTCCGCCAGACCGGCGGCAAGGGGCAGTTTGCCCACGTCAAACTGATGATTGAACCCAACGAGTCCGGCAAGGGCTACGAGTTCATCAATAAGGTGACGGGCGGCGCGATCCCCAAGGAATTCATCCCCTGCGTCGATCAGGGTATCCAGGGAGCCATGCTCTCGGGCGTCCTGGCCGGCTATCAGGTGGTGGACGTCAAAGCCACGCTGCTTGACGGATCCTTCCACGAAGTTGACTCTTCGGAGCTGGCGTTCAAGATCTGCGGCAGCATGGCCTTCAAGGAGGCCTGCGCCAAGGCCGATCCTGTTCTGCTGGAGCCGATCATGAAGGTGGTCGTTACCGCGCCGGATGAATATATGGGCGACGTGATGGGCGATCTCAACGCCCGCCGCGGCCAGATTACCGGCTCGGACATCCGCAACGGAACCGCCATCATCGAAAGCAGAGTGCCGCTATCCACTATGTTCGGTTATGCAACCGATTTGCGCAGCAAGACACAGGGCCGCGCCACCTACAGCATGGAGCCCAGCCACTATGTCGAACTGCCAAAGAACCTGCAGGAGGCTCTGGTGAAGAGCCACACAGGTTTCAACTTTTATTGATAAACATTATTTTTACTAGGAGGAACTACTCATGGCAAAACAGATGTACAACAGATCCAAGCCCCATGTCAACATCGGCACCATCGGCCACATTGACCACGGCAAGACCACTCTGACCGCTGCCATCACCAAGTACCTGGCCCTCCAGGGCAAGGCTGAGTACACCGATTACTCTTCCATCGACAAGGCTCCGGAAGAGAGAGAGCGCGGCATCACCATCAACACCGCTCACGTTGAGTACGAGACCGAGAAGCGTCACTACGCTCACGTCGACTGCCCGGGCCACGCCGACTATATCAAGAACATGATCACCGGCGCTGCTCAG
>OCTX012280146.1_pt1 | contig 18630 bp, 14 predicted proteins | sample 1539691 | NCBI WGS metagenome assembly OCTX01 (sample SAMN02144231, study PRJEB22623) | gut metagenome | biome: sheep rumen | host: Ovis aries | place: New Zealand | reverse complement strand
GAGACGCCGTTCTTCGGCGAGAACCTGGATGCTCATATGCGTTACCACTCGGGGAAACTATGCGGCATCGTGAACGGCATCGATACGGTGCAGTGGGATCCGGCCAATGACGCCAGACTGGCAGCGGTATACGATATCACAAACGTGCTCAAAAACAAAAGAGCCAATAAGCGTGCCCTGCAGGAGGAACTCGGACTGGAAGTCGATGACGGCAAATTCGTGATCGGTCTCATTTCACGACTGACGGATCAGAAGGGACTCGACCTGGTCAATGCGATACTGCCATCGCTGATTGACGGTAATACGCAGGTCGTTGTGCTCGGAACAGGCGATGTCCGCTACGAAGATTCATTCCGCTGGTTTGAGAATGACTTCAAGGGAAGCGTGTGCTCATGCATCATGTATGACGAGGGCAGGGCACACAGGATCTACGCAGGCGCTGACGCGCTGCTTGTGCCTTCGCTGTTTGAACCGTGCGGGCTGACACAGCTGATTGCCATGCGGTACGGAACCGTTCCTATTGTACGTGAGACAGGAGGACTGAAGGATACGGTAGAACCATACAATAAGTTCACTCACGAAGGAAACGGCTTTACATTCGACAGGTATGAATCGGACCTGCTGTATGATGCTGTGAACCGCGCAAAGACCCTCTACTTCACAGACCGCTGGCACTGGGATGAAATGGTGCAGAGAGACATGGCGAAGGATGTGTCCTGGGAGTCTTCAGCAGAGCAGTACAGGGCGCTTTATCTTCAGCTGAAACCGTGATTCGGACAAACCCCTGCAGAGCAAGGGGTTTGTTATTTTTTTGTAGCATGCACGAGGAACATGGGCGTGGAAGCATATGCTATCTTGTCTTCGTCAGACCAGACGGTCTCCCAGATGTCATCATAAGAAACGGCATCAAAGCCAATACGGGTCAAGCAGTCAATGTCCCAGTCGGGACGCAGGATAGAGGAGAGAGGAACGCGCGCTGCGATTTCCTCCATGATACCGTAATCCACATCAGGGTTCTCGTTGTAGCGACCAATAGCGTCCGCATTGACGCGGTCCTTGTCATAGGAAACGCGTGCATCATTATCAAAGAGATATCGGTACCAGTTGGCGTCGAAATTGAGGAGCAGTCCGCCGGGCGTAAGGACACGGTGCCATTCGGTGTATGCATCCTCCGGGTGCGGAAGATCCCATGTCAGATTTCGTGTTACAATTACGTCGAGGGAAGACTCTGCAAAGGTAAGATTTTCGGCGTTCATCTCCAGATATTCAATAGAGTCGGCAAGCGTGCCGGCGTTTTTTCTTGCTTCGGCGAGCATGGAAGGAGTCAAGTCAATGGCAGTGACCTGATAACCGGCTTCTGCCAGAATGATGGAGAAAAAACCGGGACCGGTGCCGATGTCCAGCACGTGAATCTGTGCGGGCGAACTGTCAGGAAAACTCTTTGTAATGAAACCGTTCAGCGTGTCGAACCAGATGCGGTGGAACTCATTGGTGAGCTCATCATCCCGGATACTCTCGGAATAAGTTCGCGCGCGCTTTGCCCAATACGCCCGGTTAGCGTTTATAATATCATCTGCGGTTTTTATTCTGCTGTCTGCCATCCTTTTTTCTCCTTTTATGCTTTCACTGCATACATAAACTCTGAAAGTGTTCCTGACGAAATGATTGTATCATCCCGGCAGATGCCGCGTAACCCTATGCAGGGGATACAAAAGAACCGATCAACCCGCAAAATCAGAAAACCCATCCCCCTGGGGGGCTTGTGAGGCTGATTGGCGGGGAATATACTTTCTACACAAGACGCTTTAATGAGATAAAAAGCGAAATAAAGGAAGCGACATAGAAAGGGACAAAAGACAATGAAATCAATTAAGTATCTTATCGCGATTCTGGTCGTTGCTTTTGCGATGATTGCATTTGCAGGATGCGGATCATCGGATGAAGGCGATTCGGGAGACCATGTGTTTACAGTAGCATCCTCGGCGGATACGGGAGGAACGCTCAATCCGCATCTGTACACTTCGGATGCAAGCCTGTACGCACTGAATCTGGTTTATGACCCTCTGGTAATGTATGCAGACGGAGAAATCGTGCCGTCTCTGGCTGATGAATGGAACGTATCAGAGGATGGACTGACCTACACATTCCATATTCGTGACAACGCTAAGTTCTCAGACGGATCTGTCTGCGACGCGAACAATATCGTCAAGAACTTCGATGCAATCATGAAGGATGAGACAGCGGTACAGGATTACGCCTGGATGGGCGTATGCGCAAAGATGGATTCCTACAAAGCCGCAGACGACAGCACGTTTGAATTCAAACTCAAGGAGCCGTACTATCCGACGCTGCAGGAACTGGCGTCCATCCGTCCATGGAGAATGCTGGGTGATGCAGGATTCGCAGAAGACGGCACAAGCTACGGCGGCATCACTGCGCCAATTGGAACCGGACCGTTTGTGCTTTCTGATTATAAGGCGGGGGAATACGCTGAGTTTACAAGAAATGAATACTACTGGGGAGATGCGCCGAAGCTTGACAAGTTCAGAGTGCAGTTCATCACGGACAGTGAAACCGCAGTCAGCGCTTTTGAGTCCGGACAGATTGACATGCTCTATGACAACTACGAAAGCTCCTTGATGAATATCGACACATTCAACTCCCTGAAGGACGAAGGATATGTGTCCGAAGTTTCCGGTCCGGTGCTTACCCGTGTCATCACACTCAACTCCAGCCAGGAACCGCTCGGTGACTTCAACGTACGTAAGGCGATCATTTTGGGACTCGACAGGGAAACGATGGTCGACAGCATCTTCGGAGGGCTGGAAAAAATGGCCCAATCCTATTACGCGCCAAGCGTCATGTACTGTGATGTCGGTCTCAAAGGCTATGCATATGATCCGGAAGAATCCGCGAAACTGCTTGACGAAGCAGGATGGAAACTGGAAGACGGCGCAGAATACAGGACAAAAGACGGAAAAGAACTGGAACTTGATTACTACTATGATGCATCCCACGAAGTGCAGACAAGCTTCGCTCAGATCTTCCAGGCAGATATGAAGAAGATCGGCATCAAGGTCAACATCACCGGTGAAGAATCCGAAGCAAACAGCAACCGCATCTACGGCGGAGATTTCCAGGTGGGATATTCCGTCAGCTGGGGTGATCCGCAGGATCCATACTCCACGCTGAACGCCATGAGCCTGGAGGGTTATACGGATGAACAGTTCGCACTCGCTCCATGCGAGGGATATGATGATTTTGCAGCATTGGTGCAGAGTACATTCGGTGAAACTGATCCGGAAGTGATCCAGAAGAACCATGACACTCTGCTGCATTACATTGAAGATCAGTACTGTATCATTCCGATTTCCTATCAGACGAACAGAGCTATCGCGCAGAAGGGCGTTAGCGGTATCGCATTCGGGTATTCCAACGTTATGCCGATGAACACGGTCGCCGTTGGGGAGTAATAACGATCCATCAAAATGAGTATCATTGTGCCTGTAGATTTTACTCTGAAGGACGGTATCCGGCGTCAGTACCGGATGCCGTCTTTTACATAATCGTGTTATAGGAAATGCGATGAGACGATATTTTATTAAACAACTGATTATGATAATCCCCACGCTGATTCTGGTCACGATCATCTCGTTCTCGCTGATCAGACTGATGCCGGCAGATGCAGTTGATACTTATCTGATCACGCATCATATGGCGAAGACTCAGCAGACCATCGAACTGGCCGAGGAGAGACTCGGACTGGACGAGCCGGTGGTGAGCCAGTACATCCATTGGATGGGCGGCGTTCTGAAACTGGATTTCGGAGTGTCTTATTCCAATGGCCGGGAAGTAACGCCCCAGCTTTGGCTGGCGTTTACCAAAACCCTGCAGCTGGCGTTAGCATCGATGATTTGGATCATCATCGTAACGCCCCTTTTGGGCCTGGGTGCAGCCGCAAAACCCAGAGGTGCAGTCGATCAATTCACCAGGATCTACTGCCTTTGCGGCACGGCGATTCCGACCTTCGTGCTGGGCTTTATTCTGATACGCCTCTTTTGCGTGAAATGGGGCGTGTTTCCTGCTGTCTCAGACGGTACGCTTAAGTGTCTTATCCTGCCATCCTTCACATTGTCCTTGTCTCATATCGCCTACTTTGTGCAGATGCTCCGAAACGAAGTGCTGCAGAACAGGGAAGAAGTATATATCCTCTATGCCAGGGCTCGTGGACTTTCTGAGCGGCGTGTCTTCTGGACACACCTGCTCAAGAACTCGATCCAGCCGCTCGTGAATACAGTCGGCATTTCCATTGGCGGGCTCATTGCAGGCACAGTCATTGTCGAGAACGTATTCTCGTGGCCGGGGCTCGGGCGGCTTATTACAAAAGCAATTCTGGCGAGAGATTATCCGATCATTCAGGGATACATCCTGATCATTGCTGCTACGTATATCGTTGCAACGCTGATTTCGGATATCATGAGTGCGATGGTCGATCCCCGTATTCGACTTGGAAAGGGGGACGTATCATGACAGAAGCGAGACTTACAGTGAGACGGAGCCCGGCGAAGAGATTTGCGGCGGGGCTTGGCAGACTGCGTATTTCCGTGTGGCTTTGCGCTTTGTTTCTGGTTGCGTTGGTTACCATCATTCTGTTTGCGGATCCTTTGACGGCCCACGATCCTACCGAAGTAGATCTGAGCCTGAAGTTCCATGACGCAAGTGCCGAATACCCATTTGGCTGTGACGATTACGGTCGGTGTGTCTTTTGCAGATGCATTTTCGCTGTGCGGACTTCCGTCGGCATCGCGTTCACGATCGAACTGGCGTCTGTAATCATCGGGCTGTTCCTTGGTATGTTGGCGGCTTACTTCGGCAGACTCGCTGACCAGTTCTTCACGACGATCAGCAACGCGCTTATGTCTTTCCCGAACATCATCCTGGTGATGCTCATCATCGCATTTCTGGGTCCGAGCACGAAGAACATCATCGTGGCTATGCTTCTTGTAGACTGGATTTGGTATGCCAGGATCACGCGAAGTTTGACTTTGAGCCTCAAAGAGCGCAAGTACGTGCAGGCAGCCAGGATGAGCGGGGCATCGCCTATGGCGATCCTGCGGCGGCACATTGCGCCGGGAATCATCCCACAGCTCATCGGGCAGTTTACATTGGCTCTGGGAAATGTCATTCTGGGACTGGCCGGCTTATCCTTCCTGGGGTTGGGCATCCAGCGCCCGACTCCGGAACTTGGCATTATGATCAGCGATGGCTGCAATCTGATTCGAACGGAATTTTTTGTGCTGTTGTGGCCGGGACTCATTCTGTTCCTGATCGTATTGGGGTTTAATGTGATTGGAGAACTCGTCAGTGAGCGCCTGCGCAGACAAGGATAGAATAATGTCAGACATTCTTACAGTCAAAAACTATTCGCTGGAACTGAAACGGGATGACAGTATGTACAGTGTCATCCGGTCAGCGGATATGCATATCGGTGAGGGCGAGATCGTCGGTCTGATCGGTGAAAGCGGAAGCGGCAAGAGCATGCTCTGGAAAAGCATGCTGGGACTTGCTGACCCTGCGAGGTGGGAACGCAGAGGAGAGGTCAAACTGAACGGCAAAGATATCGGCAGTCTCACAGCTGCGGAAGCAGCAGGTATCCGTGGCAAAGACGCTGCTGTGATTCTGCAAGACCCGATGAATGCATTTGATCAGGTGTTCACGATCCAGCGTCATTTTCTGGAGACAGCCAGGATCCACAAGAAATGGAACGACGAGAAAACACAAGCAAAGGCAACAGCGCTTTTGCGCAGGATGAATATACGGGAGCCGGAGAAGGTGCTTAGGATGTATCCGTTCCAGTGCAGCGGAGGAATGCTGCAGAGGATCATGATCGCTTTAGCAGTCATGTTGGACACGCCGTTGATTATCGCAGATGAACCAACCACTTCCGTGGATGTGACAGTACAGAGGGAAATCGTATCCATACTGAAGGAAATCAACCGTGAAAAGGGAACCAGCATCCTTTATATCTCTCATGACCTTAAGGTCATAGAGTCCATTGCAGACAGGATCTATGTCATGTACGCAGGCTATCTTGTCGAATCGTTCCCTGCCGCGGCACTGCAGGAGGGCAGGGTTCTTCATCCGTATACCATAAAGCTTTTGCAGTCGCGTCCTTCTTACACGAGAGACGATCTTCCCGTCATGAAAGGCAATCCGCCGACGTTGGCGCAGCGACAGTCCGGATGCCCATTTGCACCGCGGTGCGACTGTGTACAGGAAGCATGCCGTGGCTTTGATATGGCAGAGACAACAATGAGGAACCATACCGTGCGGTGCTGCCGCGCAAAGACCGGAATTGGAGAACAGAGATGAGCCTGATCGAACTGCAGAACATCACAATGACATATCAGAGCGGCGGACATCTGCATCAAAGCGAAGTCAGGGCAGTCCGGGATGTCACGCTTCGCATCGAGCATGGGGAATGCCTTGCCCTCGTCGGTGAGAGCGGAAGCGGCAAAAGCACGCTGGGGCGCATTGTCGTCGGATTAGAGAAACCTACAGAGGGACATGTGCTGTTTAGAGGCCATGAGCTTGACGCGCGCAGAGTCGACAGGCAGGACCGGCAAGCTTTGCAGATGGTATATCAGAACTCCTTTGAGGCGACTGATCCACGGTTTTCTGCTAGTAAGGTGGTGGAAGAACCGATCCGGTATTTCAGACTGGCTCCAAAAGGCGAATGGCGTCGTATGATTGTGGAATTATTGGAGAAGGTCGGTATCCCGGAGGATGAAGCGGAGAAGAAAACAACGGAATTCAGCGGCGGGCAGCTGCAGAGAATTTGTATTGCCAGAGCTCTTGCTGCAAGGCCGGAGATGATTCTTCTGGACGAACCGCTCAGCAGCCTGGATGTCTCTGTGCAGGCTCAGATTCTCAATCTCCTGCGGCACCTAAAGGGGGAGTTTGGCCTGACGTACCTGCTGATCAGCCACGATCTGGAAACCGTATACAATATTGCCGACCGTCTGGCTGTTATGTACGCTGGCCGGATCGTTGAAGAAATCGATGATATAGAACATTTTAGCAACTTGCGTCATCCGTATACATCGCTTCTGCTTGGCGAGGACAAAGAGGGAGAACACAGACCGGCACCGGCCGCTGACGTGGCTGCGGACGAAAGCAGAGAGGATGGCTGTGTTTATGCGGCTCGGTGTCCCTATGCGCAGAGCCGGTGTTTCGAAGAGACACCGGTCCTGACAGAACGCATGCCGGGTCACAGAATCGCTTGCCACATTCGCAGGTGAACAACGACGAAAGGACAACAATATGGATCAGGAACAAATCAACAGAGAATGGTCGGAGAGTTCCGCCAACTACGACAGCATCATATTTGATGAGCTGAACAGTTTTCGCCCGGCTGTATGGCAGAAACAGATTTTGTCTCATTTCCCCCCGGGCAGAGAACTTGAAATTCTGGATATCGGTTGCGGGCCGGGATTCTTCTCGATCATACTTTCGCAGATGGGCCATCACGTAACAGGTATTGATGCAGCAGAAGGAATGCTGGAGAAAGCGCGCGGCAATGTTGCACGCGTCGGCGCGAAAGCATCCATCCTGCAGATGGATGCCAATGATCTGGACTTCCCGGACAACACCTTTGATTTGATTGTAAGCAGGAATGTAACCCATACTCTGCTCGATCATACTATCGCATATCGAGAATGGAAACGCGTGCTGAAGGATGGCGGACTCCTGTTGATCTATGACGCCAATTGGCACCATCTGGGAACAGTGCCGGAGGTGCAGGCACAGTACATAGAAGACTGGAAACAGTGCGTCAGGACATTCGGCTCCGACTTCAACGGAAATACAGATCCGGACGGGCAGCCCCATGTGGGAGAAGAGGAAAATCATCCGCTCAGAGATTATATGCGGCCGGATTACGATATCGGCATACTGAAAGCCATTGGATTCAGCGAAATCACCATCGACAGGGACATCACCGGACCGCTTTGGGATGACAAGGAGAAACTGCTTTATGCGACGACCCCGATGTTTGAAATCTGCGCAAAGAAACAGGATTCAGATTAGTCTGCCGCGCCACTGAGTGACTGTAGAGCATTTTGATATTTTTATCCCCCGGGGAGGCTTGTGGAATCCCCGGAATTCAACATAAAATAGTACAAACGCTTTAGCAGTATAAAGGAGGAACGAAATGAAAAAAGCGATTCTTAAAACAACTGTCCTTGCCTTTGCTATAGTTCTCACCATGGGACTGTGCATTGGTCTTTCGGCGTGCGGCGGCAGCGAAGAAGGCGGTTCGGCGGAAGCAGGGAAAGACGGAAACACGCTGGTATACGGAAGCGGAGATTATACTAGGATCAACCCGGCCATTGATGAGCACGGGGAGATCAACCTGCTGCTCTTTGACGGGCTGATGGGACACGACGAAAACAATCAGGTCGTTCCGGCTCTGGCGGAGAGCTACGAATTGGATGAAGATACAAATACGTATACATTCAAACTTCGTGAAGATGTCAAGTGGCATGACGGCGAGCCGTTCACTGCAGAGGACGTTAAATTCACGATCGAGGCAATCATGGATCCTGAAAACGAATCGGAGATCTTCTCCAACTACGAGGACGTAGAGGAGATCACAACTGACGGGGATTATCAGATCAGCTTCAGGCTCAAAGATCCGAACTATGCGTTCCTGGAGTATATGACGATCGGCATCCTGCCCAAGCATCTGCTTGAAGGCAAGAGCATGCAGGAGGATGAGTATTTCAGAGCGCCTGTGGGAACAGGTCCGTACAAGTTCGAATCATGGGATGAAGGCCAGAGCATAACGATGACCGCCAACGAAGAGTACTGGGGCGGAGCTCCGAGCATCGGAACGATCATATTCAAGATCGTAGAGGACGACAACGCCAAGGCGCTGCAGATAGAATCGGGAGAGCTTGATCTGGCGAAGCTGACGCCGAAGGATGCGAAGAACTTCGAAGGCAAAGAAGGCTTCACCGTTTACAATATGAAGACCGCTGACTATCGCGGCATCATGTACAACTTCAACAATCCTCTCTGGAAGGAGAATAAGGAGCTGATCCACGCAATCAACTGCGCCGTTGACAGAGACGCAATGGTTGAGAGCGTACTTCTCGGTCAGGGCATTCCGGCTTACGGCCCGATCGAAAGAAACGAATTCAATGATGAGAGTGTAAAGCAGGAATCCTATGATCCGGATAAAGCCAAGGCAATCATCGAAGAAGAGGGCTGGAAGCTGAACGATGACGGTATTTACGAGAAAGATGGAAAAACTCTGAGCTTTACGATAAACTGTATGGAAGGAGATCAGGTGCGTGCGGATCTGGCGGCGATTGCTTGCCAGAATCTTCAGGATATCGGCGTAGATGCTTCCTATGAAGTGAAGTCGGAAATCGACTGGGAGAACCAGGAGGCGTTCCTGATCGGATGGGGTAGCCCGTTTGATGCGGATGATCACACCTATAAAGTGTTTGGTACCGACAAAGGCAGCAACTACAGCGCGTACAGTGACGAGGATGTCGATGAGGCGCTGACGGCAGCCCGTCAGACTGGCGAGAAGGCAGAGAGACAGAAGTATTACTCAGAATTCCAGAAAGCGCTCGTGGAGGACCCGGCATACACATTCTTCTGTTATGTCGATGTTGATTACGTAGCAGGAACTCCAATCAAAGGCATCACACCTGATACAATACTCGGACATCACGGAGTTGGCATCTTCTGGAACGTGAAGGACTGGACGCTTGAATAAAATCCATGCATTAGAAATACAAAACCTTTCCGTTGTATTCAACACAGAATGGGGAAAAACATGTGCCGTGCGCGATCTCTCCCTGTCCATTGGGCAGGGGGAGATTGTTGCTGTCGCAGGGGAATCCGGCTGCGGCAAGAGCGTCCTCTGCAAGACGATTATGGGGATTCTTCCGAGGCAGGCGGAGATCACTTCCGGGAGCATTGTGATAAGCGGCCGCGAGACGACGGGCTATACGGACAGGCAGTACTGCGGGATGCGCGGAAGCGAGGTTTCCATTGTCTTTCAGGACCCGTTCACTTCTCTCGATCCTACTTATACGATAGGAAGGCAGATCACGGAAGCAATCAGAGTGCACAGGAATGCTGCAGGAAAACAGTGTACGAAGGAAGCGCTCCGCGCAAAAGCAGTAAAACTCATGGAGGATGTCGGCATCGACAAAGCAGAGGATCGGTTCAACGCTTATCCGTGGATGCTGTCCGGCGGAATGCGGCAGAGATGCGTGCTGGCTATGGCGCTGTCGCAGGATCCGAGGCTCCTGATCGCGGATGAACCTACGACAGCCCTCGACGAGGATGTCAAAGATGACATCCTGAACCTGCTGCTCAGAATCCGCGATGAACGAAATATGGGCATTCTCTTTATTACGCATGACCTCAGCGCGGCAAGAAAAATCGCGGACCGGCTTGCGGTCATGTACGCCGGTAAGATCATCGAGATCGGGACAGCAGAGGAGGTAATAAACAGTCCGGCTCATCCGTACACGTGGGGGCTTTTGCATGCGCTCCCTGAATATGCGGAAGGCGGGAAACTTCGTACTATACCTGGCAGTCCCCCAAACGTGCCCGAAGGATTTGAAGGCGACGCTTTCGCGGAGAGAAATGAATTCGCACTGGGAATCGATTACGTCCAGGCGCCGCCGTTCTTTGATATTTCGCCAACGCACAAAGCGGCAACATGGCTGGCGGACGAGCGGGCGCCCGAAGTCGAATTCGGAAGCAAAAGCGCCATCGAAGAAGATGGCGGCAAAGGCACGCCGACTGACACGGAATCTGAAGCAGAAGCGGCAGACAGCAGCACCCCGCTTCTCACGGTGCGGAACCTTTCCCACTATTTCAAACTGGGGAGGAGATCCGTTGTCAAGGCGGTTGAAGATGTCAGCTTCGAAGTGAGGCGGGGAGAGATCTTCGGCCTGGTGGGAAGATCCGGAAGCGGCAAGACAACACTGGCCAGATGCATACTTGGGATGTACAGCCCGATGGAAGGAAGCATCATATATGACGGTGTGGATGTTACTGACCGCAGGCGCAGTGAAATGAAACAGCGAATTGCCAAGGAGATCCAGTTCATATCCCAGGATCCCGGCGCAGCCCTTGACGGCAAGATGACAGTACGGGAACTGATCGCAGAGCCGCTGAAAATACACAATATGTTCAGCAGCAGGAGGAAGATGGATGATTACATCAGATCCCTTCTGAAAGAAGTAGGAATAGACGAGGATATGATGGGCAGATATCCTCATGAACTTTCCGGCGGGCAGCGCCAGAGAGTCAGCATTGCCCGGGCGTACGGTATGGATCCGAAGCTCCTTATCTGCGATGAGCCGCTGGCTTCTCTTGATGTGTCGATCCAGGCGCAGATCGTGGAGCTGTTCCGTGCGCTTCAGAGGAAGCACGGTACAGCGATGATTTTCATTGCCCACGATCTGGAGATGGTCCGTTTCATCAGCGACCGGATCGCCCGCATGGACAGCGGACGGCTGACCATGGAAAAGGACATAATAGAAAAAGATAAAATGGAAGAAGCCGGAACGGGGGAGACGATATCATGACAAGCAGTAAATTCGTATCCTCCGTGGCAAAGAAAATACTCATTCTGATCATTTCCGTTCTTGTTCTGTCCGCGATCACCTTCGCGATGGCAAGGCTCGCGCCGGGGGACCCGCTTGTTTCTTACTACGGAGACAGGGTCGAGAAAATGAGTTCGGAAGAGCACGCGCAGGCAATCGCAAGACTCGGCCTCGACGGACCGATCACCGAGCAGTACGCCGATTGGGTAAAGGCCGCGGCGCACGGGGATTTCGGAATCTCTTTTAAGTACAAACAGCCTGTGATGACCGTAATCTCAGGCAGACTGTTCAATACATTGCTTCTTGGAGGTCTGGGGTTCGTGCTCACCTTCTGGCTGGCGCTTCTGATCGCGGTAGCGTGCGCCTTCAGGGAGAATACGTTGATCGACAGGATCATATGCAAAGTCGGTACGATCACCAGCTGCATCCCTGAATTCTGGTTGTCTCTTGTGCTGATTTTGCTCTTTGCTGTTACGTGGCACTTGCTCCCGAGCAGCGGCGCGTATGATCTGGGAATGGCAGACAGCTTCACAAGCAGGGCGGTGCATCTCATACTTCCGCTCACTGTTGTGGTGCTCAGCCATCTGTGGTACTACGCGTACATGCTGCGCAACAAACTGCTCGATGAGATCCGGCAGGAATATGTGCTTCTGGCGAGAGCGAAGGGCCTGTCGCGCAGGCAGGTCATGTGGAAACACTGCGTCAGAAACATCATGCCGACTATGGTGCAGATCATGGCGATATCGATCAATCATATTCTCGGCGGAACGTATATCATCGAAATGGTTTTCTCCTATCCGGGAATCGGGACACTGTCATTTGAAAGCGCGAAGTACCACGATTACAACATGCTCATGGTGCTCGTCATCATAACGGGAATCATCGTGATAGCGGGGAATATGCTGGGTGAACTGATCAGCGAGCGTATCGACCATCGCATGCGCGCGCCGGAGGAGGTGACTGACTATGCGTGACGAAAGACTCTTCGATATAGTCGGCCCAGGACCGATCTTAAAATCCCCGGAACGCAGTACAAGTAGAAGCAAAAGCAGGCTGCCTGCGGGTTTCCCCAAGCTCGCTTCAGCCGTTCTGCTGATCATTATTCTGGGATGTATTTTCTGCGGATTCTTTACAGGTGATGATCCTTACAGGATGGAGCTCACGCAGATCAATCAGGCGCCGTCCGCGGAGCACCTGTTCGGAACGGATACTTTGGGAAGGGATATTTTCACGCTGATCTGGTACGGCGGCAGAAGATCACTGTTTATTGGAGCTTTTGCAACACTGATCTCTACAGCGATCGCCGTGATTTACGGAAGCATCAGCGGGCTTGCGGGCAAGACCGTCGACAGCATCATGATGCGGTTTTCTGAGATCATGCTGAGCATCCCTTCGCTACTGCTGATCATTTTCATGCAGGCGGTGATCGGTCAACGGAACGTCGTCGGAATATCGATTATTATCGGCATCACCGGCTGGATGAGTGTGGCTAAAATGGTCAGGACCGAAGTCAGGAAGATCCGCGATTCCGAATACGTTCTGATCTCCCGCATGATGGGCGGAAGCTTCATGCACATCTTGGTAAAGCATCTGGCGCCTAACTTCATCAGCACTATCATGTTCATGGTGGTCATGAACATTCGCTCTGCGATCGTTGCCGAATCGACACTCAGTTTTCTCGGGATAGGACTTCCGGTCGAGATCATAACATGGGGAAGTATGTTGTCGCTTTCAGAAAAGGCGCTTCTGACCGGCTCGTGGTGGATCATTCTGATTCCGGGAGTTTTTCTAATCGTGACGCTGCTGTGTGTTACAGCCATAGGAAACTACATCAGAGGAAACAAGAGCAGTTCCCACGGGAATCTGTGATAAAAGATGAGAACCGCTGGAAATCCCGGCGGTTCTCTTTTGTTGACGTATATATTTCTAATAGAGGTGGTGTATAGTGTCTGTCAGAGTTAGTCCCATGGATGCAGCACGACCTTGATTGCCTCGCCGCTTCTGGTCAGCTGGATGCCATTGTTGATTTCATCCAGCGGAAGGATGTGCGTGATGAATTTCTCAGTCGGGAAAATAGGGGATATCGCCAGGTTGAATGCTGCTTTAGACTGCTCATAGGAAGCACCGAACTGTCCCTTGATCCAGATGTTGTTGTAGTGGACCAGGTTGGTGTCGAGCTCTGTGAGGGATCCCTTGGGAACGCCGCCGTGGAATACGACGAGTCCGCCCTTGCGGACCATGTGGATAGCCTGAGCCTGGTTGATATTTGCAGGGGTCGCGGAGATGACTTTGTCAGCTCCCTTGCCGTTCGTAAGTTTCTTGACTTCTTCGATTGGATCGGCGTCCGTGTTGTTGATGATGACGTCTACGCCGAACTGCTTTGCCATTTCCAGTCTGTTCTGGTTGATGTCGATCATGATGACCTTCTGCGCGCCGCGGAGCTTAGCGAGCTGCGCCATGAAGTCACCGATCGGGCCTGCGCCGATGATGACGATCGTGTCAGGAAATCCTACCTTCGCGTTCTCCATGGTGGAGTAGACGGAAGTCAGAGGCTCTGCCAGGCTGGCAGCCTCGTAGGATACGCCTTCCGGAATCTCATAAATGTTGCCGTAGTGGATCTTCTCGCCGCCTACAGCGATATACTGAGCGAATCCGCCGACGCCTGCCAGCTTCGCAACGTGTTCGTTCTCACAGTTCTCACTGTGTCCGCTTACACAGGCTTCACACTCCATGCAGTAGGTGCCCGGGTGCAGGAACAGTCGCTGTCCGACCTGGTACTTGGTGCATTCCGGACCAACTTCGTCCACAACACCAACGATCTCATGACCGTAGATGAACGGATAGTCGCCTTTTCTGGAATCGGTGGTCAGGTTGCGGATATCAGAGCCGCACAGTCCGACGGACATAATCTTCAGGATCAGACCGTCCTTAGGGCAAGCTGGTTTTTCGGTTTCTTCTACACGGATATCATTTGGACCGTACATCATTGCAGCTTTCATTGTTTCGCTCATGGTTTATTCCTCCTGTTATTCATTTATTTTCATTTTCATAATTTGCATTGTTGATTTTGCATTTCCTGCCACGAGTGTAATATGCGGATGAGACAGCGTGCAACAATTCTTTTTCCGCTTATAAGAGGCATTTTGCGCAAGATAATCATGCAAAGCCGGCGCAGGACGCAGTTTCGAACGTTGCCTCTATATAGAGGAAAATGATGCGTTGCGTGCGGGTGCCTTTATTTGATACATTTATATTGCGGTACGTTACGCCGTACCGGGAAATGTTATACATAGTAATCAGGCGCATGAGGTGTATTATGAAAAAGATCGAAAATTATCTGTTGGGAATGGACTGCGGCACAACGAATATCAAGGCGGTCATTCTGGGAGAAGACGGGGTAGTGGTCTGTGAGGCCAGCCGCCCCAATCAGTTCATCAATCCGGGACCGGGCATGCAGGAGCAGGACGCCCGCAAATGGTGGTCCAATGCAGTTGAGATTTTCCGGCAGATCACAGACGAAGCAGGCACCGATATCGTGAAGCGGATCCGGGGAATCTCGATCAGTTCGCATACTGTGTCTCTCCTGCCTTTGGACGCAAATGGAGAGCCTCTTAGAAACGCCATTACCTATCAGGACGGCAGATCCTCCGCGCAGCTGGATGAAATAGTAGAGAAACTGGGAAGAGAAAAGTATGTCGATATCGTCGGCGCGCAGCCGTCAGTGGCGTTCCTTCCGTCGAAGCTGTTGTGGTTCAAGACCCATGAGCCGGAGCTGTTTGAGAAGACGGATGCAGTTCTTCAGTGCAGTTCTTTTATAAACTATAAACTGACCGGCGTACTGAGTTCGGATGTGGACCAGGCTTCCCGTACCCAGTGTATGGACAGAACAACACTGAAGTGGTCTCATGAATTTGGCGATGCGATGGGGATCGATCTGGATTCCATCCTGCCTCCGCCTAGACCGGTAGATGACATCATCGGGTTCGTCTCCTCAGAAGCGGCTGAAGAGACCGGCCTTCTGGCAGGAACGCCGGTGATCGCAGGATGCTCTGACGCGATGGCGTCCATGTATGCGACGGGAATGAGCAGACTGGGAGAGGCAGGAGAAGCCTCCGGTACCACATCGCTGGTATTTGTCGGCAGCACCGAGCCCAGCGCGCCGGATGTACCTGTCGTGACACGGCCCTGCGGCATCGAAGGAGTTCCCTGGATTTTTGACGCGCCGATACAGGCCAGCGGCGCATCTCTGAAATGGTTCATCGACACCATGGCTGCTGAGGAGAAACTGACTGCCGAAGCAGAGGGGAAAAATATATATGAGTATCTGAATGAGCTGGCACTGGAAGCGCCTGCCGGCTGCAGAGGGCTGTTTTATTTCCCGTATCTGCTTGGGGAACGCGCGCCGATCTGGAACAATTACGCAAAGGGGATGTTTATCGGGCTTGGAATGGACACCAGCCGAGCAGAGCTGACAAGAAGCATCTTCGAGGGAACTGCTTTTGCATTACGCCATGTCATGGAAACCATCAAGGAGTCAGGCGGCTCGGCAAGAACGCTGCGCGTCTGTGGCGGCGGAGCGAAAAGCAGAACATGGAATCAGATCAAAGCCTCCATGCTGAAGATGCCGGTATATATTCTGGCGGACGATTCAGGAGATGTTCCGGTAGGCGACTGTATGATCGTCGGCCGCAAGGTTGGAGTTTTCAGTTCCTTTGAGGAAGCATCCAACCGCGCTATCCGCGTGAAGGAGATCGTACAGCCGGTGGATGAGTGGGTCAAAGCCTACGACAAACTCTATCCTTATTATGTGAAATTCTATCAGGATCTGGACAAGGATCTGTGTGCTCTGAAACAGACCCTGGAAGGATAGGCTTTAGCCATCGGTGCTTACCGGTCTGCGGATCTGCAACATATGGGAGTTCCTCACGTAAGCGAGGATCTCCTCTTTTGTTTTCAGATTTTTTATGATCTCGTAATCATAGGCGTCCTCGTAAAGGAAGTTGGTAAGCTGCAGAAGCGCCGGCATATCTTCTTCGGTCAGTGCTGCCGTAACTACGATCCGCACCTTGTGCGAGTTCCAGGTCAACCGGTGTTCCAGTGTGGTGATCGAAAGCTGCGATCTGCCGGTGGGCACAAGGGAGTAGACCAGGACAATCCCCGGGAAGACCGCATAGGTCGAGCGTTCCTCGTGCCGCAGGATATCATCCTGGTAGGCCTGGTCCGCTACGCCCGTATCGATGAACTGCTGCGTCGTCCGCGTCAGCAGCTCTTCCGGTGACTGGAAGTTCTCGTTCTCGTGCCACCAGGCCTGCCGCAAAAGGGAAAGCAGAGACATTTCCCTGGAATACAGCGGACGGAGCGTTTCATTCATTATATAGTTGTTGATCAGATCATGATCCTTATCATCAAAGAAAGGCGTGATGTAGAGGGTCGTTGTCCCCGGATGCGTTGTGATCTGCTTCTGTACGGTGGTCAGTACAAGGTCGACATTGGAGAAATCATAGGAATTTTTTTTATACACCGGAATCAGGTTCATAATATCCAGAGCATCGCCGTAGAAATACTGCGCTCTTCGCATCATGGCCCAGCTGACAGGCATATTCATGTGGCATGCGATGACCGTGCGGATCCTGTGGCCGGGATGGTGTTTGATGTAGTAGTCCAGCCCGCCGGCAATGATAAAGGAAAGATAGATCAGTTTCACTTCATTCAGTTCGCGGCCCATGATCTTCAAAGCCAAAGGCTGGAAGAGGTAGGCGATGATCATGGAGATGCGATGGTAACGCTTGACGAGATCCGTGCTGAACTGTTCGAAAAAAGTATTCTGTTCCTGAAGGATCGACTGCACGTACTGTAGCAACGATACGTAAAAATCTTCATCACGTGAGAAGTCAATATGAAATACTTCCTTGATGCGCAGGATGTATTCTTCACAGGTCTCGATCGTCACCGGTCCGAAGAAATCAGAGTAATCCAGTATGATGAACTCATTGGGCGCCATGTATTTCAGGGATTTGAGCTGAAGATAAATGGCGTCACGTTCTTCCGGACCGATGAAGAATTCCAGTTCATGCTCCATAGCGTCCAGAATGTCATTGGTGGCCTGATAGAGGATGGGATCGAGCTTGGGGACAGGGGCCGCATAGCTCAGGAAATGATCCGAAAGAATCCGGTAATACATGATAGCCAGAGTCAGATTCAGGGAAACGATGCAGGGGTCTTCCATGGCGATGTGGTAGCGGTCCAGCGTCAAGGAGACTGTATCAATGATGAAATCCAGTACATCGTCTTCAATGAAGTCGTCTTTATAATATGCGTTGCTTCGCGCGTGGTAATTCCAGCTTTCCCGGAGCAGTTGATTCAGCACGGCCCGGCGTTTGAGCTCATCTTCTTCAAAGGAAATAAAATCTCTTTTCCTGTTCAGCTTAATAAAAGGATAGTTCTGGGAGTATAGCTCCGTCATGCCGCGAAGGGCGTGTTCCAGCGTGGTATGACTGATGAACATCTCGTCTTCCAAGTCGTAGAGGTTCAGCGGTTCATCGGACAGGCACAGGCGAAAAGCCAGATACCGGATGCGGTTCTCTTTTGAGAAGAATGCGTTATCGATCTGGTTCAGAGACTCGATCAGCTCAGGATCGGAAGATTGAAATATATATCCCTTGCTCTTCAACGCTGCGATGGACGCCCCGTAAGGCGCAAGCTCTTCGTTGATTTTGACCACGTCGTTTCGAATGGTCCGGGAAGACACGCCCAGTGTTTCGGCAAGGTCAAGACCGGTTCTGGGAGAGGCGCTGTGCTGCATAGTGTGGAGCAGCTTTTTCTGTCGCAGAGTAAGATCGAGGGATTTCATGGAAAGCCTCCTTATCATCGTCAGATCCATATCAAATCAAACTTAGAAAAACCTGCCTATATTCTATCAGTTTTCGTTTCCACTACAAAGAGGAAAAAGTCAGTTTGTGGTAAAAAAATCAGTGGGTTACCATATAGTCAC
>OCTX012287335.1_pt1 | contig 18633 bp, 24 predicted proteins | sample 1539691 | NCBI WGS metagenome assembly OCTX01 (sample SAMN02144231, study PRJEB22623) | gut metagenome | biome: sheep rumen | host: Ovis aries | place: New Zealand | reverse complement strand
TCTCCGATGCGGATGTGATTGATCCCGGCATCCCCCGGCGTGACGCTGATCTGATTCTCGGCACGCGGGTAATTCTCGATCATCAGCACATTCTCCCCGACAAGCGTCTGCAAGGCCGGCAGCGTGACCGGCGTTCCTGTCGGCATGATCTTCTGCTCCGTGAAGCTCAGGTATTCGCCCTCCTGCAAAGCGCGGGGCAGTGTGATCGTCGTCAGCGTCGCGGGATTCGGCGGCTCGTATTCCGTCACGCTGCTGCCGCGTTCGAGCTGCGGCCTGGAATAGCCCGCACTATATGAATAGTTTTCTGCACAATATAAAACAACAGCGACGAGGAATGGTTCGGTTTCCGTAAATACGATTCTGCCAGTTCCGCTACGACTGGGATTATTGTCTCCATAAGACGCCCGTTGTGTGCCGTCTAAATTATAAGTATATACACCAAACCCCGGTAAATAAGTCCCCATACAGTGCGAAGCGGTATAGGTTCCGGCAGGGAAAACAGCACGGAACATTTCAAAACGAATCATCGACTTAAAATTTGCTGTTGTTTGGGCTGCCCATTCAAACGTGCCGTCATCGTGCTCCGTCACCGCAAGGCTTGCATGGGACAAGGAATCGTAATTTGTGGACGGCGACCAGCTGCTGCCTCCTGGTCCGGCCATAACTCCCCAATACGGAAATGGGATCAAATTCTTTGTGCGTGGTGTGCGTACACTAAGTATCACTTCCCCAGCCGGCAATGGGCCGTAAATGCGGTAATCTGCCGCCTGTGCGGAAGGGGAAGTAAACGTTACTGGCTGTGTTCCTGTTGTAATAGACATAAATATCACCCATTCTGCGCATTTTGCGTCGTGGTTTCTCTCCAATCAGTCCATGTTCCACCATACTTCACTCGGACATATGCTCTACCAGAACTGTTACCGCTAAGCATAGTTAACTCTTGCAGCGCCGCATTTGAATCAAAGACACTCGTTCTAACAAATGCATATCCATTTTGAGGTTTACCAGTAACACTGGTCATATATAAAGCAAATTCATCGGTAGATATATCGTCAAGATTTCCACTATCAACAAGAGTCTTTTTTAAATAATTCGCTTTCTCCTCGTACAGCTCCCTATTACTCGGAGCATACGGTACAAACTCCGGGCTGATGGCGTGGTCTTCGGCGGTGCAAATCATAGGTTTAAATATTAAATTATTTACGGCGCAGCCTTTTCTCACAATGATGATAACATTCGTATTTGGAGGGTTCTCTGGATACTGACGGTAACCTGTACCATTTCCAAAATCCGTATACAAATAGTTGAACGCTATGAGATATGTTCCATTCGACCCGCCAGACGGGCACCCAGTACCAATAAAAAATGTTCCCTCTGGAGCCATGTTTTTAAAATTTTGGTTAGAAACCATAAATGTGGCGTCGTTATCTATCGCCGTTCCGTTTGCCGTTATTGTGCCGTCGTTGTTAACAGTAAAAGTTACGCCATTGATTGTCTGTGAGGTCGCGGTGTTTTTCACCAAATTCTTCGCACCAGCGTCCACCAATCTTGCCACCGAAGCCTGTACAGCTTTATTTTGCACAGGATTCGCACTTGTGCTGTCGAGAGCATCGTCCACATCCGCTGTGTTGAGCTTTGCGGCAAGTGCAGTGTCGACCTCGTTTTTTGTGTATGTTGTTGACTGCGGGGCTTTTGTTGCAACTTCCGCATACAATGCCGCAACCCCCGCTGTATTCGCCTGAATCGCGCTGTTCATTGCCGCGGCAGATTCCTCATGCGTAGCGATCCAGTCAGACAGTTCTCTGAGCGTGTCGAAGTCCTCGGGCGCATCAGACACGATCCTGGCAACCTCATCCGAAATGTGCCTGTCCGTCTCGGCCTTCGTGTAGTAGTCGGAAAGATCAGCTCTGGACTGCATCGCCGCAAGCGCCATCAGTCTGGCCAGAATATCACTCATACCCACTCCCCCTCGAAATTCAGCATAAAGAACTTGTGCCCGTCCGGCACGATGCAGACGGATCCCGGTCCCCATTCCGGTCGCGGCTCCGGCAGGTGCTGTGCATCCGGTGCGACGATCGTCACCGCTGCCTTGTACAGCCCATCCTCATACTGCGTCCTATTGTATTCAATCAGAATATACTCATGCTCCATTCTCATCATCCTCCTGTACTCCTATTCGGTTTCGGATTCACAGATGAAGTATACAGTGCCCTCGTCCTTCGACTCCAGCGCATCATAATCTTCCTGTGTGGTTCTGCTGATCGTGGCAACGGTGTCACTGTGTACCGTCCTGGGATTCTCCCAGAGCGCTGTTTCACCCAGGTACAGGCGGAAGGTTCCGTCAGTCTGGGAGACCACATACAGCGTCGATGCGCTGTAAGTACCAAGCGCTTCATAATCCGCAGCCGAAATCAGAGAAATATTTGTGATTCCGCTGCCGTGGATCGCCGTCGGATCAGGTCCGGTCGGCGTACCAAGCGACATATTGAAATGCATCTGATCCGATGCGGTGCCAAAATGCAGATTCATGATGTACTCCCTCCCTGCGGACAAGGATTGACGGTTAGGATGCCGTAGAGTTTCCGCTGGCTCAGTCCGTCAGCGTCGATCAGCCGGAAATGCAGCTCAAACACGCCCGCCAGACCTGCTGTGTCGCTGGAAGTCAGTGTATACGCAAACCCCGTGCCGTCCGGAAGCGCCGTGCAGTCGCGGCACAGGACGGCAGTACTGTGATCCTGGTAATCGTTAACGATCAGCTGCATGCTGCATCCGTCAAGCGTTTCGCCTTCATCCAGATCCACTGTCACAACGAATGTCGGGAGCGTATCTCCGGCCAGGCAGACCATATCCGGGATACGCTCATAGAAGATTACTCTGTTCATTGCTCTGATCCCCCTTAATTGCTGTTGAATACAGCATCCCAGAGAGTCTGGATATTGTTGTTGATGCTGTTGATGGAGCTCTCCAGATCATACCAGGTATCATTTCTCTTGTATGTGATAGCCGGCGCAGATATGGATGTTGTGAACGTACCTGTTTCTGCTGAGAGACCGTTGAATTTCGCCGCGCCGGTGTGAGAGATCCAGGCAGTTGCAGCAGCATTGTCACCGTTGTAGTCTGCCCCGCTGTAAAACGCCAGCATACCTGCCTGGCACCGGATGCGTGCCTGAATGGAAGCATTGTCAAGTTTCCACTCTAACGGCGAAAAAGAATGCGACCATCCACCGCAATTGAGCTCGATCACATCATAGCTCTCGCTGCTTGTCGTAATGTGGATGCTGCCTCCGGTGATGTTGATTGCCGAGGCGTTGACTGTACCATCCGGCAGCACCTCGAAGGCGCCGTTGCCGTTGTTGATCGAGCCGCCTGTGATCGTGATGGAGGAAGCTGTCACATTCCCGTCCTCGTCCACGGTGAATTCTCCGTTTTCTCCGTTGATGATCTCAATACTCCGCAGCGTTCCAACCGTGATAAAATCAGCCACAAACCCGCTGTCAAACGTTGCCGCCATCGTGTAGGGGCCGTTGTATCCGGTGTTGCTGACGCCCCATCCGCTGGCATTGTAGCGCCAGACGCGGGTGTTGGAGCCGCACTTGTCCCGGCTGTTCATGATGAGAACTTCGCCCGTGTCTGTATTGAATTCCAGATACGAATTGCCGCCAAGCCCGAGCATGACCGTTGCACGCTCATGCGCCTTTGCGAGCACATCGCTCTCCACCTTCGGGATCTCATATGTCACATAGCTGCTCGTCCGGTTCGATTTCACCGTCAGGGTTTCCGTCTTGTCACCGATCTCCAGTGTGGATTTCCGGGGATCGGTAATGTCCACCAGGCGTCTGACACAGCGGAGCCATTCGTCAATGCCCATCAGGGCATTTTCTGTTTTGTAGCGATCCCCGACCGCAAAGCCGTCCACATCCAGCCCGATGAGGGCAAGATCCAGAGCTGTCAGCTTGTAATGCCGCTTCCGGACATTGTTCTGCTGTAAATACTCCCGCGCCCTTGCGATCAGGTTCTCCGGCAGCGTAATGTCATCCCAGACATGGGTCGCGCACTGATAGGTGCCGTATTGTGCATAGGCATCCGCATCGTCGATCCAGATGCACCCGCCGTTTACCGAAGCAATGGTCAGTCGTTCGGCTGTCTCATCATTCAGCTGTGCGCCGAGCGGGATCAGCCTGGTAATGATGTTTGTCGGATCGTTCGTGACCTCGATCTCCTGCAGATTTTTCTCCAGTGCGATCTTTGTCGTGCTGTCCGACCCGTACTGCCTGAGATAATCAAAATACAGCTTCCCGTTCACCCGGCGCACGCGGATCTCACCGCCGAGCCGGTTCACAAGCAGCTCCCGGATCTCATCGAGGGTGCTGCGGTAGGCTGTGGTTCTGCTGGATGTGTCATGAATATCGCACTGGCCGAGAAAGATGTGCTTGCGCTCTTCTGTCATGGCGTTGTGCGCCGCAAAAAGCGCTGCAAGAAAAACCGGCACATCCATATTCTCGTAGGTGTGGTAATCCTGCACCGATTCGTGCAGGTAGCCCATAAATCCGTCAGCCGTCCAGCTCACGGCAATTTTCCCGGATTTCTTCATAGTGCCTGTCGGCTTGCGCAGGTACCCTTCAAATTCCGTTCTGCCGGTCACGGTGTTGTATACCTCGATCTCTGTGGTCAGCGATTTCAGCACCGAATACCCCGCATTGAACGGCGCGATCGAAAACTGCATCTGCGGCACCACATTGATCTCATCCTCAAACGACCCGGACAGCAGCTTCTGCGGGCTGTCCGGATCCGTGTCATGCAGGACAACGGTCTGCGATCCTGCGCGGGCAGTTACCCGGTACATCAGAGCCGTCCCTCCTCCATCGCGATCTGGTCATTCATAAATTTCACCCATCCATCCGGACTCTGTTCATATTTGCCGATCCCGACCTGTGATACATACCGGATTACCAGCGACGCATCCGCAGCAGTCAGATCGCCGTCACGGTCAGCATCGGCCTTGTCGAGCTGCTCCGGTGTCAGTCCCGGATCTTCACCAATGCCGATCGCAGCGACCGCAGCCAGAATGATTGACGCATCCGCGGTGTCCACAACGCCGTCCCCGTTGATGTCCGGATATGGTGCAGTTTGTGTCGTGTAGATCACAGACGGCCTGTCCGGGATTTTCAGGGGATACGCTGTGAATGTGACCGGCAGCCGGCAGACGCATCCCGTATAGTCCGGCTTGCCGATCCTGGTGCATTTGGCAAGGTAATGCACCCCCTCGTCCTCATCGTCCGTGAGCGGGATCCTGCCGGTGGGCTTGTACAGCCAGTCCACGATCGCATTTGTCTTCCGGATCAGTGCGATGCGGCTGTCCGCACGATAGGACAGCAGGTAATAGAGCGTGCGGTCTTCATATGTCTGCTTCCCGTTCAGACAGGAATAGTCATATGTAACATTTGAGAACGGGATCGTTTCCTCAGCCGTTTTCTTTTCCGGTACCGGCTTTTCACATTCTGAGATCACAGCGCGGAATGTGTACCATGAATGTCTGCCATTAAACCCGATGCCTCTCATCCTCTTCGCCTCCTGTCATCCTCGCTGATCTCTCCCATCGCTTCATTGATCTCCGGGACAAGCTCCCCGACCAGCGCACCGCTGTCAAGCACCACATCCTGCGGGATCGCCGCGATCAGCTGCGGGAAATACATCTCGATCAGACCGAGGATCCTGTCCACCGCGGCATACAGCGCCGCATTTTCTTCCTGTACGGCCGTCCGGACGAATCCGAGCAGCGTGTCGATGGGGGCAACTGCCTCCGCGCCTGCCTCGCCGCCCGCCTGTGCTCTGCCGGTCGCCGGGTCGTACCCGAAGACGGTCGGCTGCTGCAGAATGCCGCCCTTTGCATACCAGTCGATGCCAAAGTGCGGAACGCTCGGCGGATCAAGCGAAAAGCTGCCTGTGATGTTGAAATGCGGGAGCTTCAGCTTCGGCAGCTCCCATTTGAAGTTGAAAAAGCCCCTGATCCGGTCGATCGCGTTTTTCACAATGTCACGCGCCGCCTGGATCTTTTCACGGATGCGGTCGCGGATGGTATCGAAGACAGTCGTGACGATTGTCCTGGCCGCCGTCAGCTTGTCGGAGATCGTGCTGCGGACTGCCTCGAAGATCAGGCTGACGGTATTTCTGGCAGCATTCAGCCGTTCGGAGATGGCGTCCCGCACCGCTGTGAAGACAGCACTGACCGCATTCCGGATCGCCGTCAGCTTATCCCCGATGAAATCAGCGATTGCCGTCCATACCATGACAGCCAGATCACGGATGGATTCCCAGATCTGCACCACGGTATCCCGGCAGTTTTCCCAGAGAAAACGCCAGGGCAAGGAGATGAGCTGCACAAATGCGGAAAACAGCTCCCCGATCAGCCGGAAGCCGACCTGTACCGCATTGCCGATCATGGCAAAGAATCCGCGGACTGCCGTGCCGATCCGCGACAAAAGCCCAAGTACATTTTCGATGACTCCGGCGATCCAGTCATAGAGGTAAGCGCCGAAGCCCTCAAAGAAACCCTGCGCATCCCGGACGGCACCGGCCGCAGCGCCGAATGCTGCTGCAACTGCGCCTATGATCCGCGTCAACACTGTCAATGCCTGCTGCAGAGGTCTGATTCCAAGCTCTGCAAGCATCACGAGCAGGTCGATCAGCGGCGGCAGGACAGCATCAAGCAGATCCGCAAGAGGCACGATCAACACCGAGAGAATGTCCAGGAGCGGTTCGAGCAGTCCGAGAACCGGTTCCAGAACCGGCAGAAGGCGCTGGATCAGTCTGACAGCGAGCGGCAGGACGGCGCCTGTCATGCGGGTGATGACCGGGAGCAGCATCCCAAGAAGCTGCATGACGACCGGCAGCACAGATGCGACCAGCTCAGTGACCGGAGGCAGGAGCTGTCCGATGACGTCGAGCAGCGCAGGAAGCACGCCCTCGGCAAGCTGTAGGATCAGCGGCAGGAAGCTGACGATCACCGGCACGATCATGCCGGATTTGTCCACAAGATTCGTCAGCATCGGAATGGCTTTGTCCGTCACGAACTGCACCAGACCCCGCAGCGGGCTCTCGGCTCCCTCAAAGATCTTCAGCTTCAGCTCATCGAATGCGCTGTTCATGGCCGCAATGTCGCCTTTGAGATTGTCATTCATGGTTGCTGCCATGTCTGCCGCCGCACCGTCAGCGCCCCGGAGGGCTTCCTCATAGCCGGCGATACTTCCCAGCCCCTCATTGAGCAGGAGATTCAGTCCCTTTGTGGAATCCGCGGTGAAGACAGCCGACATTGCCGCCGCCCGCTCTGCCGCGCCCATGCCGTTTGTTGCGGCTTCGACCTCGGCCAGAATGTCTGTCAGATCGCGGAAGTCACCGCTTGCATCCATAACGGAAATGCTTGCGTCCCCGATGGCAATTTTCCCGTCGTCCATTGCACCGGTAATGTCGCGCATGATCGCTGTGAGTGCTGTGCCCGCCTCACTGCCCTTGTAGCCCTGGTTGGCCATTGCTTCGAGCAAAGATGTGACAGTTTCCACATCCTGCCCGGCAGCGTTCAGGTTTGCCGCACAGTTCCGGTATGCCTCGCCGAGCTGCTCTGCGGTCGTGTTGGAATTGGACTGTGCGTAGGCAAGCAGATCCGCAAAATATGCAGCCTGATCCGCACCCATGCCAAATGCAGACAGGTAATCCGTCACCATATCCGAGGCCGAAGCAAGCTCCATGCCCGAGGCCGCAGCAAGATCCAGCACGCCGCCGAGCGCGGATGTGGATTCCTCCACCGACCATCCGGCGAGCGACATGTATTTGAGTGCCTGCGCAGCGTCATTTGCGGAGAATACGGTCGATGCACCGAATGCACGCGCCGTTTCTTCAAGCTGTGCAAGCTCCGCATCGGTCGCGCCGCTGATCGCCTGCACCTCAGACATGGTCGCCGTGAAATCCGTACCCAGGTCAATAACGTCCTTCGCCAGATCCGCACACTTGTCAGCGACTTTGGTGATGACATTCGCTGCCAGATTGCCGAGCGTCACCGCCCAGGCACCGAATTTGCTGTCTGCCTGCTGCGCGGATTCCCCGGAATCTGCAATCGGATCCTGCGCCTGCTGGGCAGAATCACTCATTTCCTCCAGGCCGCCGCCGGCTTCCCTGGCCGACTGTGTGACCTTGCCGATCTGATCGACCGCATCCGCATACTTAACGGAGATCGTGCCGAACAGTGTAAACAGATCCACCGGTTATGTCTCACTCCCTTCCGGTACATAGCTGTTCAGGAGTGCTTCGGAGAGCCTGATCTGGCGCTGCACCTGTTCCTGCGTCATGCCTGCCGGCTCCGGCTCCGGCCTTGCAGGTGTCCGCATCCGTTTCAGAAAATCCCGGAACGAAACGCCCTGCACCTCCGAGAACGGATTCGCATGCAGGGCGCAGTACAGCTCCCAGCATTTCTCCTCGTCATTCTGTTTGATGACGGTGATGACCGTCTGCTCTAATCGTCCTCTCCGGACGGCATATCCGAGGTAATCGGCGGGGGAGCCGTATCTGCGCCAGAGGAGCTCCCGGAACCGGTCGCGTCCGTATTCACAAATCCGGCTGCATCCGTGAAAAAATCCACGATGTCCTCCTGCTGTGCAAAGCTCTTGATGAGCTGCACAAATGCGCCGAGCTTCATCTTCCGCAGCTCATCCACAGTGACCGGATGGCCGTTTGTCCACTGCACGCAGCCGGCAAGGAATACATACAGCGGCTCCCTTGCCGCGGGAAGATGCCCGATGAGCACGCCCGCGGCCTTTGCGGCAAGAACCAGGCCGATGCCCTTGAGATCCTTGCCGCCCTTGCGCAGGGCATAGATCTCCTCCTTGTCAAACGCGCCTATCACATTGTTTACGCCGACCGCATCGAGCACGGCGCAGAAATCGAATGCATTATCGACCGTCAGGCCGCGAATTTCCATTTCCATCCGGAACAGCTCCCTTCTTTCCATTTCGCTGAGCCGCAGGGCGGACAAAGCTGCCCGCCCGCAATATTTCAGCATACCGCGCCTTGCTGACCGTCAGTTCCTCACCGACCGGATGCAGCATGCCGGTGTGAATGTCCACAAATTCAGTTGTTACGATGATTTTCATACATCTCACATCCCGTTGTTATGCAGCCGGCTTCGGATAGTAGATCCCGATGTCGAGCTTGTCAAGGGTGTCGTTGGTCAGATCAGCGGTACACTCGAACTTGACCGCGAAGGTCGTCTGCTCGGCATTCTTGGCCTCGATCTCGAATGCCTCGGTGCAAAGCGCGTTCGGCATGATGATGATGATGTTCTGTCCGTTCGACAGCTTGCCGACATAGGCGATATTCTCCAGATAGTCGTCCTCGGTGATGTTCGACTTGGTGACGTATTTCTTGTAGGTCGCATCCTCCGAGGTCTCCTCGACCAGATGCAGCGCATCCACCAGGATCTGCTCGGTGACCTCAGTCATCTGCCCCTCAAGCGTGGCGCTCTCGCCGACCTTCTGCTTGGAAACGCCCTTGACCAGGACGGTCGCGCCGTCCACTGCCACATCGAGCCACTGTGCCTCATAGTGGAACTTGATGCCGCCGGATGTTGCACCGATGACCGTGCCCGTCCAGGCATTCGAGGCGTATTTCAGATTCTTGTAAATGACACCGGCTCCGAGGATCAGCTTCTTGATCGTCTCGGAGGTGATGCCGTGGTTTTTCAGGCTCATACGATTTTACCTTCCTTTCCACATAGATACCGACAGGCTGACCTCCACCCGGAAAAGCCCCATTTCACCGGAGGGGATGGTCTCGCTGCCTGTCCAGTGTACAAAAAACAGGAGATCATCCCTGACCTCCTGCAAATCTTCAAATGCCGCCGCGATCCTGTCCGCTGTCCGCACTGCCGACAGCTTTGATTCCCGCGACCAGATGTCCACCGTCAGAACGCCGGCCGTGCAGCCGTCTTCATACCGGTGCTCATCCGCACGGTAGGAGCCGACGCAATACGGATAGGAGAGCGGGCTGCTCCACTCCCCGAATTCATAGGGAATGCCGGCGGCCTTCATCTTGTCTGCGATGAATGCAAGCATTTCTTCCACACCGTCACCTCATTTCCGCACTGAAGCGGCGCTCCAGCTCGTCCTGTATCGGCTCCAGCAGCTTCTCGTAAGCACGCCGCATCGGCTTGTCCGGTTTCTTGCCGTAGGTGAACACATAGGCGATCGTACCGCCGTCAGACCGGCTTCCGAAGCTCTTTGACCCATTCACATAGCGATAGCCCGCCCAGCGGTATTTCTTGGCGGCCTTGAGGGGGATCTGCCCCGCGCCGTTTCCGACTTTGATCCACCAGCCGCCCTTCCGGCCGCCGTGCAGCGCATACTCGCCTGTGCCGAATTCCTCGTATACGGCATTCATGTAGTCGGAGCCGACGACGCATTTCTGCTCATCGGCGCCCTCAATGATCCTGTATTCGTAGGAGTTTTTGGTCTGCCCTGTATCCACCCGCGCATTTTTCTGCGTTTGTGCCACCAGCTCGCCGCCCGCCTCATGCAGGAAGGCTCTGACAGCCGCAGACATCGCCGCCCTGACGGCGGGAGAATTATCTGTAAGCTGTACCATGACATCCCCCCACATACCTCAGGAAAATTTCCAGGTGCTCATGCAGCCCCATCGGATCGTCAATCAGCTGCACATCGTACACATTCTCCCCGATGACCGCGCGGCATTCCTCCGGCTTTGCAGTGATCTCGGCATAATCCGCAAGGAATACATGCGTGCTCTCCTGCAGCTTTGTGTTGAAATTGCTGTAACCGGACGAGCCGTTCATCAGATCGAGGAAGCCTGTCAGGGATACCGCATCCGTCCAGATCTGTTCGCCCTCACCGATCCGGTTTCTGCTGTTCTGCTTTGTCTGCAATACCATGACGGTATTCCCACTGATCTCCGTCAAGTTTTACACCTCCGGTACGGCTTGCAGAAGCTCATGATGCCCCGCGGATAGCCCATGACTGAATCCTCTGCATTCTGCGCATAGGTCACGGAATGCCTGGAGAGCGTTTCGGATGCAATGCCTGCCTTGCTGCCGGCGCCGATCTGCCACGAGACCATCCGGACAATGCCCATCTGCACATCGAGCGGAAGTCCGCCCGGGAACTGGCTCTCAGGGAAGGTGTTGTTACAGTACGCCTTCACCGCCGCCTCTGCCGCATCGAGCAGCTCCCGGAGCGCTTCGTCATCCGGTGCATTCTTCATGTGCCGCCTGGCAAATGCAAGATCAATCACGCTTCTTGCCCTTTTCAGGGGCATTCTCCCCGGCAGGGGCGTTCTCCCTGACGGTGTAGCCTTCATGTTCGCGGAACCACGCCGCGGCTCTCTCACTGTCCGTCTCTGCCTTGCCGTAGGCAAAATGCAGGCCGAATGCCCCGACCTCGCAGCAGTCGGGGCGGTTGTCAACGGTAATCGTGTACTTCATGTTCATCCTCCTGATTCTGATATGCCGCACTCACGCGATCTTGATGTTACGCAGCACGCCTGCATGCGCCGTATTTTTCAGCACAGTCGCAGCGACCATCTCGACCTCGCCGGTCTTGACGGCGCCGGGCTGGTCGAAGTCAGGCACATATGCCCGCACGGCATTCGAGCCGGTGAGCGATACGCCGTGGAAGCCGTCCTCCACGCCGAACTTGACCGCATAGATGTCAGTCAGGCCGGTGACAGATGCCGAGGAGATCGTGCGGGTGATGCCGGACGGTACAACGGCATTTGCGACCGCGGCGCCGCTTGTCACGGTGTAGTGGCTGCCCAGATCCATGAAGCGCACGCCGTCCATGCTGGTGACCTTTCTGCCGAATGCCTCCTCGGTCTCGGTCTTGTAGCCGAGCACGCGGGCAAGCGTCTGCACCTTGGCGATCGCGCTGCTGTTCATCAGCAGGGCATCCGCATCGGTGTTCTTGATGAGGAGCTGCAGCGCCTCATAGAACTGGTCTGCATTCGCCTTGAGGATGGCCGCCGTGGAAACGTCGATCGCTGCGCCGGTGCCGAACTCGGTGGACGTGCCTGCAAGCATCTTGTCAAGGCCGTCGAACTGCTCGGTATGCGTGGTCGCATCGCCATTGACGAGCGTGTAGTGGAACAGCGAGATCGCAGCGAGGATCTTCTCCTGCATCTGGAATGCCATGTTGTTATATCTGCCCTCGGACTGCTTCAGGACGCGGTCCATCTGGAACGAGCCGCCGAAGATCTTCAGGTCTGCGGATTTCTTCTGTACGGTTGCCTGATTTGCGGTGTATTCGCTGTTCAGGTTACGGAAGGCTGCCACGGAAGGAAGCAGCTTCTGGATGTAGCTGTACGTCAGTGTCGAGCCGCCGGAGGGGCTGACACAGTTGTCAAACGGCAGGAGCTGGAGGATCTCACTCTCACGGAGGAAGATGTCAACCACCTGCTGTGCGACCTTGTCGGACATACCGACCTTCATTTCTGCCAGAGTCATCGGCATAGATCATTTCTCCTTTCAGAACGGCATAACGCCGTTGTTAATCATTCTTGGGTTCGTAAAAATCCCGCAGGGCATCGGCAAGGGTGGCGGGCTCCGCGTGGGCATCCTTGTCGCTGTCGGGGAGCTTGTGCTCCTCGATCTTCCTGCTGCCGCTGCCTTCAAACTGCGTCGGGAACTGCTTCTGCAGGCCGTCGAGCAGCGCGTCCCAGTCCTTGACCTTGCCGGATTCATCGAGCTCGGCGGTCTTGCCGTCGGCTTTCAGCTTCTCGGTCAGCTTGTAGGTCAGGTAGTCCACATCCAAAGCCTTTGCCTGGATCAGACCAAGCCTGACCGCTGCAGCGGTCTTTTCGGCGGCAAGCTCTGCCTGCAATGCGGCGACCTGCTGCTCGGCGGTCGTGACCTTGCCGGACAGCTCCTCCACATTCACACCCTCAAAGCCCTTGAGGGTGTTCTTCGCCTCGTCAAGCTGCGTCTGCACATTGTCGGCGCGGTTCTTCTCGCGGTTGATGTCCTTGCCGTTCTCGGCCATGATCTGGTCGATGACGTCCTTCTCCAGACCAAGTCCCTCCAGAAATTCTCGTTTCATCTCTTATCCTCCTACGATTTTTTACAGGGTTACGTCCCTGAGATTCCGGTAGTTTTACGCCGTCGCGGGCACACCTCCGGGCTCATGCGCCCGGCTGCATACATGTCTGATCTGCTGGCATCAGCACGAAGACATCGCAAGCCCAGTCCGCGGCAATCAGGTCACCGGGATCCGCAAGCCAGATGCCTGCTGACTTGTGATCCTCGTACTTGCAGATCACATCGCCGCCCTTGATGTTCTGCAATGTCAGATAGTTCCCGGCAGGCCAGCCGGGGCGGTAGATCTGAGCACCCCGTTTGAGGGCAGCGCAGGCTTTGGGGAAGGTCATGTCTCGATCTCCTCCAGCACCATGCGCAGCTCCAGCAGATGGAGATATTCGCCCATGATCTGCTCCTGCCGCTTCATCAGCTCATGGCGGTAGTGTTCCTTGCGCGGATCTGTATGACGGCATTCCGCGGTACATTCCCTGACCTCGATGCGGGTATTTGCTGCCCTGAGCTTTTCGTAGCGCTCTTTCAGTTCGGCGTATTCGATGCGCAGGCGCTCCTTCCAGTCGGATGTATTTGCTTCATTGGTGTGCATGTGATCCTCTCCTTTCGTTCTTTGGGTATCAAAAAAGCACCTCATTCCTGAGATGCCTGATTGTTGTATAGGGTGTTGTAGATCGCGTCCATGACGGTCGCGGCGGCGGTCACGCTGTCTGCCGTGATGTCGATGGCGTTCTCATGGATCTCGTCGAGCTCATAGAATTTTTCGATCAGGGTTTTCCGCATTTCCTCCTGCGTATAGCACCTGTCCGCCAGCTCGGGATGTGCTGACGCTTCAACAATTCTTGCCATCATAGAATCTCCTCTCAGGATCGCCGCTGCGGGGGCTGACGCTCTCCGTGCGGTGTTTTGCCGGTTTCTCCCGGAAAGCAATACCCCTGGAGCATCCGGGGGCATACAGAGCGTTTTTCGGGGGTGTTTTCCGTCACTTCAATTCGACGCAGAACACGTTGTCAAAGTTATAGATGCCGACCCACGCGCCCTTCTTCTTGACGATGACCGCCTTGCCGTCGTAGGCGTAGTCGTCCCATTCATCCTTGCCGTAGGTGATCGTCTCACCGGACTTGAATGTGATCTCGATTTTCTCTGCGTATTCCATTGTGTTCCTCCTTTCAGGTATCAAAAAAGCACCCCGGGCGGGATGCTTTCTCTCGGATGTAAATTACTTCTGCTCTGTACCGAGCACCTGACGCTCGATGCGATCCTCGACGCGGCGGTTCAGCCACATGAGCGCTTCCTCGATGTGGGTCAGCGCACAGGCATTCTCGCGGCAGGAGAATGCGCCGGACTGGAAGCTGCGCAGCCGGTCACGGACGATCTCGAGCAGGTCGGTGTCAAGCACGCCGGGGATACTGTCCGGATCCTTGCGCGGACCGTTCTGGAAACTGATGTCCTGACTGGGGTAGCCGTCGCCGTCCTCATCACACCCGTTCGGCGTGATCCGGTATGCGTGAGATGCGCTGCCGGAGCCTGCCTCGTCAAGAGCATAGACAGTGTTCAGCTTTTCGCGCTTCTGGATTGTGGATAACTCTCTCATATGTTCCTCCTTTAGGGTATGATAAAACCGCCTGTGCGGTCAGGCGGTTTTATCAAGTATGTGGATGGAATGAATATCACTTTCATCGAGCCATACTCCGCTATCAATAGCGATGGCGTCCTCATTTACATCATTATCTTTGGCAGGGGTGAAAAGCACAACCTTTCCCTCATGTCTCACGCCGTTGTTATCAGTAACTACAACATAAGACCCCTGATATTGTGATAGTTTAAGGCTCATTTTCACTCCACCTTCCTGCCGGGACAATATGTGTACGCTTTTTCGAGTAATGAATAGTCGCACGATTAGTAGTCCCGAGATTATTTCCGTTCTCATCAATCACATATGCAATGCCTTCTGGAATCTCAACTACTTCCTTTATCTGACCATCCTGCTTAATGTAAACTTGCCCACTGCATTTAAGCAATTCCACAAGTTTTTGCAAATTCTCAATAGGAATTGTAAAATAGCTTTTATGATCCGCTTCGAGATAACTATCAGAACCATAGATATGAGGCTTCTGTTTTTCAGGGTTCAAAACTGAGGTAACTTCGCCGCTTGCAAGTTTCTCTCTAAGAATGCGCTGCCCCTCTGTTTCTATTATACCACTTTCCACCGAATTGTCAACAGTTTTATCAGACTTTTCTGTGGAATCATCCGCAGAAATGTCCTCTGAAATTCCGTTCTGTCCTGCCAGTTCCAGATACTTCCCCTTAAATTCCGAAAAGTCCTCGATCTCCGCCAGCGCCTGCGCTGCCTTCGTGCTGCGGAGCTGTGCAAGCTCCTCCTCCGACAGCGCCCATCTTGCACGCTGGAGCAGGGCGCACCGGCAGTGAATGTCCTCCTCCGGCCTGCCGAAGCTGCCCGGGTACTGCACCCTGATTCCGGCGACCTCGAACGGCTCGTCCAGCTCCCGGAGCTGTCCGTCAAGCTGCCGGTGATGCTCACGGGTGCGCTCGTCATGCGCGGCGCTCCACTGCTTGACTACATCTGCACCGGCATCCCTGGCATCCCTGCAGCCGTCCATCTGCGCTTCACAGGCGATGCGGTGCCCCTCTGTCCTGGCAATGCGCATCGCGTTGTAGGCGCTGACCTGACCCTGACGGGAAATGCCCGCCGCCGTATCGTGCCAGCTCGTCCCCGATGCAATTCCCCGCGTGACCTCGGCTGCGATCGCCGTTTTGAGCTGTGCGATGTTGTTTCCAAGCCGGGTATACATCGGCACCGAGATCTTGCTGTCGGTCGTGATCGCCCGGACAACATTCTCCTGCTGAATGGGCGTCACGACCGGAATGCCCTGCCGGTGGATGTCATACATCGCGCCGACATAGCCGTTCGTGTAGCAGTCCTCCAGGTAGCTCTGGATGGAGGTGTAGTTCTTGTCCTCGAAGCCGTCGAGGATGTCCGAGAGCTGCTGTGCAAGCGCCTGCTGATACCGGAGCTGATACACGGCAGCAGCATCGGCGGGATCCACGATCACCCGGTTGTAATAGACAAGCATCCTGTCCTGCACTTCCCGCAGCACATCCCGGTACATGAGCTCCAGGATCCGCAGGATGCGCTGCTCGTCCTTCAGGAGCGAGCGCTGCACCTGCTTTTCCCACTTATTCATCCGCGTCCTCCGGTGTGTTCTCCAAAGCTGTCAGAGCCCTCTGCGCATCGGCGGCAGGATCATCAGGCAGCTTATCCCTGATCTCCTCATAGTCCCAGTCGAGCACGCCGCAGAGATCTTTCCACACCTGCTCGGACGGTGCCTGCGCGAGGAGCGACAGCAGGGTATTGACCTGCGTCTGCCTGGTCTGCGCCTCGGTCAGACCGATCTGCGCATTGTCGGCAGCATTTGTCATGATCTCGCGCTCAAAGCGTAAGTACACATCGCTGCTCTGGTAGCCGGTGCCCTGTTCCTTGTTGATCTCTTCAAGGACAACGCCGACGATCTTCCGGAGGAACTGCTTGACCCGCGCTTCGAGCTTATTGCACTTCAGGTCGAGGAGCGCGTACCGGGACTTGATGACGACGTTTGTGATGTTGCCGTCGCCGAGCTGCGCAGCATTGAAGCCCATGCCGAAGCGGTAGATGTTTTTCTCATCCAGCTCCAGCTTGACCTTGCGTGCCTCGTAGGGAATGCTGATGGTGCGGATCTCCACATCACCATCCTCATCCACGCCGACGATCTTCTTGGTTTTGAGATTCTGCTGCAGCTCGTCGAAGCTGCTGCCCTGGAAGCCCCTGACCACATAGATGCCCTCGGTCAGATCCTGCAAATTGTTCGACAGGCCGCACGCCATGAGGTCATAGTCGTCGATGAGCGCCTTGACGGGTTTCAGGCCGGAGATCCGGCGGCGGTTGTTGTCGAGCCGGAAAAACGGAATGAAGCCGAGCCCTTCATAGTAGGTGCTGTCGTCATTTTCTTTCCGATAGAGGACGTGGGGACGAGGATTGACCTTTTCGGCGGTGTCCAGCTCCGGGAGACCGCTGTCATGCTGCACAAAGAACGTGACACACTTGTCATCCCACACCTCGATCTTGCGGACGGTCTTGCCCTTCAGGTCAATGCGCTGCACATAGCTGTAGATCACATAGTCCCTGCCGTCCGAGGTGTAGCGTCCCTCCGCCTCGACCACATCGAGGGCATCCGCGCACTGGAAGGCAAGCCGCCCCTCGCTGTCACGGTAGGCATAGAGGTAATCCCATCCCTTGACGATCGCGCCGGTGACGGCATCGCTCAGCTCGGCACGGAAGTCCTCGTTATTGTTGAAATAGGCGTCAAGCTCCTCCTGCAGCTCCGGCTGATCGGAGAAGGCAAACCCCTCCTTGCCGGAGAGGAAATACTGCACCTCCTGATCGACCAGCTCCGTGAAGAAGCAGTGGGAGATCTTGATATTCGAGCGCATCTTGTCCTCATGCAGCACGCCCTCATCATCGAAATAGAAGATGCGGTAATCCTTGATGTCGTGTTCGCCGTCATAATACCGCTGTCCCTGCCGGGCTTTGCGCTTGGATTCGGATGCCTGGTCCGTGTCAAGGAGCGACTTGATCTCCTCAGGTGTAATTATAGCAGCCACTTCCTTTCCCGGATGCATTCCTCGAGCGCATAGCGCATGGCATCCATCAGATGGTTGAAATCGTCAATGGGCTGATTGACCAGATTGCCGAATCTGTCCCTGTCCCATGTGTAGTTCGTGATCTCCGTCAGAAAATTTACGCAGCGCGAATGCACGATGATCTCATAATTCTGGATCCACTGCACGCCGTTCATGATGCTGTCTTTGCCCTTCCTGCTGCCCCTGATGCGCAGGCCGTAGCCGCGCAGCTCGTCGATGCTCTTGGCCTCGGCGCAGTCGGCAGTGATGCGCTCCTTGCCGTAGCCCATGTCCACGGTCTTCTGATAGATCGCCCGGTTGCTCATTCCGCGCCCGTAGAACTCGTCCCACACATAGATCCGCCGGTTCTCCCTGTCCAGAGACAGTGCGATAAATGCGGACGGATCGTGTGTATAACCAAAGTCCAGTCCGAAGTAAGCGGGCAGATGCCGGACAGATTCCACATCGAAGGATTCCTCCCGGTGATTCTCATAGATCAGTCCTTCCGTCACGCCCCAGTCACCGAGACCGGCGACCTTGTAGCGGCGGGGGTTTTTCTGCTTCATCTTCTCGAACAAAGCAAGGTCGCTCTGATCGAGCCATTCGTTGCACAGGTAATTTGTGGTCAGGGCAAGTGTATCGGCAGACGGCTCATCAAAGAATTTTGATTTCAGCCAGTGCCGCTCATTCCACGGATTGAACGTGATCGTCCACTGCTTGAAAAGCCCATCCGGGACTTCACCGCGGATGGACTCATCGAGCGTATCAAAATCGGATTCCCTGGTGACCTCGTAGGCCTCCTCGAGCCAAGCCCAGCAGAGCACGCCGACCTCGACCGTGATCGAGGTGACTTTGAGCGGATCATCCAGCCCCCG
>OCTX012144449.1_pt1 | contig 18637 bp, 16 predicted proteins | sample 1539691 | NCBI WGS metagenome assembly OCTX01 (sample SAMN02144231, study PRJEB22623) | gut metagenome | biome: sheep rumen | host: Ovis aries | place: New Zealand | reverse complement strand
TATTATTTATAACTATAGGATGTAATTCAAAGAAAGAGAATAATAACATAAATAATAATCAAGAAGATAATATAAAAAATAATAAATCTAGTAATGTAAAAAAGGAGAACAATACTATGAAAGTAATTATAAATAAAAAAGAATATATAATTAGTTTAGAAGACAACGAAACTGTTAAGAGTTTTATAAGAACACTACCTCAAGAATTAGAAATGAGCGAATTAAATGGTAATGAGAAATATGTTTATTTAGATAACTCATTGCCAACTGATTCAAAGAATACTAAAAAAATAAATAGAGGCGACGTAATGTTATATGGTAATAACTGCTTAGTAATATTTTATAAATCCTTTAATACATCATATAGCTATACAAAAATAGGTAATATAGATAATTTACCAGATTTAGGTGATGGTAATATAAAAGTAACATTTGAAAAATAATAGTTTTCAAATGTTTTTTATTACTATATAATTTGCTATTATAACTACATTTTAGTAAAATAAAAAACCAATAGCCAAAAGGAGTTGACTTTAATGGTAGCTGATTCATTCAAGTATTACGCTTTAACAGATTATCAAGAAAATCAATCAAGAAACATAGTATTAAAGTCATATAAATATTATGATAATACATCTAATGGTATAACAACTTTTATTTGTTACGATATAGTATCAGAAAGCTATATCACTTATTCAAATAGTAATCCATTAAATGAGCAAATACTTATAGAACCAACATTTAATAATAAGCAAAATATCTTCGAAAGGAAGCTAATATATAAAGGGAAATTAAAAATTACTAAAAAACTTATATGTTACAGGTAGATGTGTTCCAGCTGATAGTGAAGAGCAAGATTTAACAATAGTAATACCATCATGCGTTGTAACAGGAGAAGCAGCGGGAACAATAGCTGCTTACCAAGCAATCAATGGTCAAAAACCGAAGATATAAGAATTACAAAAAATACTAAAGAGTAATGGAGTGTCAATTGATCCCAGTTTATTTCAAAGAATAGTATAGATGTACTATTCCTTTTTTATGATATAATCCCTATAGGAAGTGGTAATATGACTAAATTATCAAATGTACTAACGATGTTACAATTACTTCAAAATAAAAGAAAATATAGTATCAAAGAATTAGCTGAGAAACTAGAAGTAACTCCAAGAATGATAAGAAAATACAAAGAAGAATTAGAATATGCTGGAATATACATTGAAACAATACACGGCCCCTATGGCGGCTATGTATTAAACCAAGATATTAAATTACCAGAAAAGTTTATTAAGCCTCAAAATATAAAATTAGAAAATAAAGAATATTATAATACCCTTAGTAAATGTATCAAAACTCATACTAAATGCTATATAGAATACTATTCAAAAGAACATGATACAATAACCAAAAGAGTAATTAAGCCTTATAATTTAATAGTGTTAGATAACGAATGGGGAGTTGCTGCTTTTTGTGAGAAAAAACAAGAAATAAGACATTTCTATCTAAATAGAATTTCAATAATAAAAGAATTAAAAGAAAAGTTTTAATGTGACATATATACTTCCTCAATAACCATTATACTCTAACTAAAGGAGTATGATATAAATGAAAGAAATAGAAGTAGAAGTTACATTTAGTAATAAGAAAGAAGAAGTAATAAAAAAATTATCTAAATTCGAATATGTAGGAGAAAAAGAAATATATGATATATATTATTACGATCCCCAAAGAGATAATTTAAAACCTGAAGATGATTTAAGATTAAAAGAAACATTTAGAGTAAGAAAAACTAACACCTCTTGTTATGTTACTTATAAAAAACAGCATTTTAAAGGTAAACTATGGATATATTCTGATGAATATGAAACAAAAATAGAAGATTATGATACTATTAAAAAAATTATATCTCTATTAGGATTAGAACCATTAATAACAGTTCATAACAAAAGAAAAATATATAAATATAAAGAGTATGAAATAGAATTAGAAGATGTTGAAGGATTAGGACTATTTATAGAGGTTGAAAGAATCAGTAATGATAAAGACGAAATGAAAGTAAAAGAAGAAATAAGAGATTTTATTAGAAGCTTAAAACTAGAAGACGTCAAAGAATTAAACATAGGTAAAAACCAATACTTATTAAGTACTAAAATGAATAGAAAACTTAATCTATATAATGATACAGTATACTAATAATTATATAAAAAGAGTATTAAAATATAATATTCTTTTTATATGCTATAATCTATATAAGAAATAAAAAACACATAATATGAAAGGATGTAACAAATATGATATTAAATATAAGTGGAAGAACAGATATAGTTGCATTCTATTCAGAGTGGTTAATTAATAGATTAGAAGAAGGTTTTATAGACGTAAGAAATCCTTTCAATCCTAATATGGTAAGTAGAATAATGTTAGAAGACGTTGATTTATTATTCTTCTGTACCAAAAACCCAATTCTTATAATAGACAAAATATCTAGCATAAAAAAGAAAATATATTTTCATATTACATTAACAGGTTATAAAAAAGATATAGAACCAGGACTACCACCCAAAAAAGACATAATCAAAGCAATTATAGAATTATCAAAATTAATAGGTAAAGAAAATATCGTAATAAGATATGACCCTATATTAGTAAATAATAAATATACAATAGATTATCATATAAAAGCATTTACCAAAATATGTGAATTATTAGATGGTTACATAGAGAAAATCCTCATATCATTCATCGATGATTATAAAAATGTAAGAAAAAATTATAATATTCTCCAATATCGAAAGTTATTAGAAGAAGATTATAAAAAGATAGGGATATCATTTAGTAGCATAGCAAAAAAACATAATATATATGTTCATACATGCGCAGAAGATAGAAACCTTACCGAATATGGCTTTATTAAAGACGAATGTATGTCAAAAGAATTGGCGTTAAAATTAACTGGTAAAAAATATAAAAAATGGAAAGCAAGAAAAAATGTCCCTTGCCAGTGCGTAGAAATGGTTGATATAGGAGTTTATAACTCTTGTAAGCATTTTTGTAAATATTGTTACGCCAATTTTGATGAAGCGAAAGTAAAAGAAAATAATAATAAACACGATCCTAAATCCTCGTTATTAATTGGCAAACTGAATAAAAATGATATAATAAAAATAAGAAAGTAAATTAACGCATAATAAGGAGCAAGTATTATGAAAAGAATAGGCGTAGATGTAGATGGTTGCTTGACAGATGTATATAATTGGTATTTAAAAAATGGTAAAGAATACGCAAGTAATATCGGTAAAAAATTAATAAATAAAAACGGATATGATCCAATAGAAATGTTTAACCTAACAAAAGAAGAATTTAATGATTTTTTAGAAAAAAAATTAATGGATTACTCAATAAATGAACCAGCAAGAGAAAACGCAAGTAAAGTATGTAAAGAATTAATAGAAGAAGGATACGAATTATATATAATAACCGCAAGATTTAATTCTGACAAAAGCGACGAATCAGGAGTAAAAATGCGCAAAATAATAGAACAATGGTTTAAAGATAATGACATCCCTTATACTCGTATAATTTATAGTTCAGAAGATAAATTAGATATTTGTTTAACTAATCAAATTGATATTATGATAGAGGATAAAGTCTCTACCTTATTAGATATTAAAAAACATATACCTGTTATATGCTTTGACGCACCATATAATAGAAATATAGACGATAAAAATTTGTTTCGCGTAAGAAATTGGAAAGAAATAAAAAAAATACTTGAAAACAAGCAAAAAGGAGAATGAAATATGAAGAACAATTATTTTTACATACCAGGAGATTTAGATGAACCACAAAAAGCTACATCAAGAATAGCAGAAAACAGAAGAGTGACAACAGAGAGAACTTTAGAAGATGAATACGATCCTGACGAACTACTTGAAATAATCTATGATGAAAATAGCATTTATAATAATAGAGATAGAGATTTAAAAAGTATTCAAGAGTTTATTGATAGTAAAAAAGATAACAATTATATACATTTTATGCATTTGCAATCGCTAGGCGAAAACAACAACGTTGATCCTTTTACTGTTCAATACTCTGTAGACCCAACAAGAAGTTCAGACGCCTTTATAATAAGTCAAACCGGTAGTAAACCAGAAAATGATTATAGCGTCAAATATAGAATAACAATAAGAAATTCAGATAAATTAAGACAAGAAGATGTTTTAGCATTCATTCAAGCTTTCCAAAAAGAAGCCCAGAGTAGAGAAACATATATAAGGTGCAAAGTATTATTTAACGACTCTGACGGAATTATTTTTTACACTGATATAGATAACCTGTCGAAAGCAATAAAAATATTAGAAGATTTAAAAGACGAAAGCAAATACGGCTCTAAAGTTACTAACGCCATCAAAAACTTCGGCGAGCACCAACCTTTTTCGGCAACTATAAGTAATGATTCTTATTATTCTATAGCAATGCATGGAGCAGAACCAAAATCTTCAAAAATAAAAACTTCACTTGGTGGAGGGCTAATAAAAACTTATAACGAATATATCGACGATATCTTAGACGAAGCTTATAATCATTTATATGTAAAATATAATGGCGATAAAAAAAGAATAACTCCAGAAGAGTTATACAATGAAATGATAGCTTTTCATACAAGTAGAATGGGAACAGAGGAAGCAATTCCATTATGGATGAATAATAGAATATATGAAGATCTAAAATCCAAAAGATATACAATATAATAATAGGATATGAACATTATATGAAAATATATATAGCTCATTCAAAAGCATATGATTATAAAAACGAATTATATAAAGTTATAAGAAATAGCTATAAATTACAACAAAGAAATATAATTCTACCACATGAATAAGTGATACTTCAGTACAAAGAAAAAACAATGCCGAGTGGTAATCCCCAAGATTACTTTTTAGTATATGGTACATCTGCTATATCATATTCTTTCAAAGTAGCATATGCTCTACTATTAATATATCCTATTACTTTTTCTTTCCAATCATTATAAAATGCAATTTCATCATCAGAAAGAGTTTGTTTAGAAGATAACATTTTCATTTTTTCTATAATAGTAGAAACCACTTGTTCATCAGTAATATAATCGTAATATTGTTGTTCACATACAGGATCAAGACTTTTATATTGTCCTTGTCCTAAATAAATAATCCATTTTCCTCTAGGAGGCTTTCCTTCTGAATCATGATAAATTCTTTTTTCATCATCAGTAAGATCAATTTCTTTAGTCTCAAGTATTCTAGTTCCAAATGGAACTAGTATCTCAGCCTCATCAGGTTTTGAATAAAAACCTTTTAATATATCTTCAAAATCTAAATAAGGTACAAAATCATCTCGAACAACCTCAAGTAAAACAACATCTCTCTTTGAATTAGCATATTGAGGTAATAAGCCACTTTTACAAGTAGAAAAAAAACCTTCAATTACACCATTATGACTTTTAAATTCTTGAAATGACGAAAGCCTATCAACTCTATAACTAGTATTATTAGGACTATTCGTAGCATTTCTATATTTAACAGCAGCTCCAAAAACTAACTTAATCAATTCTAGATAACTTTTTAAATGTTGAACATCATAAACTTCAACAACTTTTCCTTCAAGAGCTTTATCCATTTCATTTCTAACGCCATAATTAAGCAAAGCATTAATTGTTTGATAAGCTTTTCCGCCACCACGATAAACATTTTTATTAACAATTTCCTTATCACCTAAATAAAACTTAATTGCATCTATTTCTTCTTTAGTAAAATGTACTTCCATATCAATTCTCCTCATCAATTATTATAACAAAAATAATATAAATTGTTAAACATATAATAAAAAAATTCATGCTATAATAATGACGGAGTGATATAAATGAAATTTAATAGTCTTATACCGGAATTAAGTGTATCTAATATAGAAAGAAGTAAAAAATTTTATTTAAGTCTAGGTTTTAAAATAATGTATGAAAGAAAAGAAAATAAATTTGTCTTTCTTCAATTAGAAGAAAACCAAATTATGATAGAAGAAAATAATGGTAATTGGGAAACAGGACCCATGGTATATCCATATGGGCGAGGAATAAATATAAGCATGACTATCAAAGACATAGAAGGACTATATAAGAAAATAAAAGATAAAAACATAAAATTATTTCTTGATTTAGAAACACATGAATATAGAGTAAATAATACAATATCATATGATAAAGAATTCTTAATACAAGATCCAGACGGCTATTTATTAAGGTTTAATAATTAAAAATAGTACCGGAAGCTTTATATCAATAATTATAATAATAGCTTCAATAATCGGAATAATTAGTTATTACGTTTCTAAAACAAAACAAAAATTCAAAAAAATATAGAAAAGAGAAAATCTTTTCTTTTTTTACATAAATAAATATATATTACAAATCATAAAAATACTTATGTTATAATGAAAGTAAAGGAGAGCAATATGAAAAAAGCAATAAAAAAATTAATATTACTAATTTTTATCTTAGTTATTATATCAAACCTTACAATTCTATTACTTGGCAAAACATACACTGTTACATTTAGTTTAAGTAAGAATTATACGAAACTTAAATTAAAACAAAATACCGAAGATGGTGAGGTAGAAATCATCAAAGAAAAAAAAGACGATGATAACTATTACGTTAAAGTTAGAAGTAAGAAACCCGGAAAAACATTTATAATAATGGATTATGGTGAATTCAAAGAAAGTAAAATACTTTACGTTCATAAATCTATGATAATAACAGATAACAATTTTTTTGGTAAATGTACCGGTTCCGAAATAATAGCCTTATCTTCCTTAGTATTATTGATTTATGTAATATCTATATTATTTAAAAAATATAAAAAAGAAAGCAAAGAAAATATTTATCAATACAAAAATATAGCATATATAGGTATAATAGTATTCCTATCATTTTTTGCCTTAAATACATTTATTTCAATATTCAATTATCAAGGATTATATGCAACAATAAGAGCCGTAATATATTCAGCATCAGTACTTTCATTTTTTCTTTTCCCAATCGCTTTTATTACATTTATCCTAGTAACAATAAGTAACTTAGTATTAATAAAAAAAGAAGGGATTTCTCCTAAAAATTTATTAGGTTTATTTTTAGGCATCTTCATTTGCCTAGCAACGCTATTTCCAGATTTTCTATATAAAGTTTTATTCACTTCAAATTTAGTAGATATTAGTAATCTAAATGCACCAGGTCCCTACATATATGCCTTTGTAGAAACATTTATATATATGGGAATAGCATATCTAGAATGTGTTCTGATAGGAACAATGATAATGGGAATAAAATCAGCTAAAAACGAGCCAAAATATAACAAAGATTATATAATTATACTTGGATCGCAAATAAGGAAAGACGGATCATTAACGCCTTTACTACAAGGTAGAGTAGATAGAGCATTAAATTTTAGAAGAATCCAACTGGCCAAGAGCAAAAAAGATTTAAAATTCATTCCATCTGGCGGTAAAGGAAACGACGAAGTAATATCCGAATCAGAAGCTATAAAAAAATATTTGTTAGAAAAGGGTATAAAAGAGAATAATATAATAGTAGAAAACAAATCTAAAAACACATTCGAAAATCTTAAGTTTTCTACAAATCTAATAAAAGATAAAAATGCAAGAATTTGCTTTTCTACAACGAATTATCATGTCCTTAGAGCTGGCTTAATTGCTACATCCCTAAACTTAAAAATAGAGGGCATAGGAAGCAAAACAAAATCATATTTTTGGATTAATGCCTTTATAAGAGAATTTGTAGGAACATTATATTCTGAAAGAAAAAAACATATAATGATGTTTAGCTTTACTCTTATTCTAACAATAATAAGTATTTGTATTATATATATTGCAAACAACATATAGATTTTTTTAAGGAGAAATAATAAATGCAAGAAAAATTATTAAATAACTTTTTAAGAATTTCAAAGATACCAAGAAAGTCAGGAAACGAAAAACAAATATCAGATTTCTTTGTTAAAATCGCTAAAGAAAACAACTTACACTATTTCCAAGACAAAAATTATAACCTACTAATAAAAAAAGAAGGAAATATAGCCGGAGATAGTATTGCATTTCAAGCCCATCTAGATATGGTATGTGTAAAAAAAGAAGGAAGCAGTCATAATTTTGATACCGATCCTATAGAAGTAATTATTAAAGAAGATAAAATATATGCCAAAGACACCTCTCTTGGTGCCGACCAAGGCTTTGGTTTGTCTATAATGTTAACTTTAATAGAATCTAAAGAAATAAAACATCCTAATTTAGAATTCATATTTACTGTCGAAGAAGAAACTACATTTAAAGGCGCTGAAACATTTCCTTATGAAAAAATTGATAGCAAAAAAATAATAAATCTAGATAGTGATAAAGATGATGCTTTAGTAATAAACTCAGCCGGAGACATAGTAAGCGAATTATCTTATACCGGAAATCTAGAAACAAGAGATATGCCTAGTTACAAATTAACTATTGATAATATTCCTGGCGGGAATTCAGGTAATAATATTGATATATCAGCTAATAATGCAATAATTCAATTATCAAGAGAGCTGTTAAATAAAGAAATATACATAAGCAGTATAAATGGAGGAACATTTGAAAACGATATAGCCACAAAATGTGAAGCAATTATTCAAACAAATATAGATTTAAAAAGAATAATTACAAATAAAAATATAATACTAGAACAAATTAATAATAAAGAATCATTTTCATTAGAAGAATCTAATAGTATAATAAAAGAGATAATAGATTTGAAAAGTGGTTATTTAACTAACTCCGCTTCAGCAAATCTAGGTGAAATAAAAACAACAGATAATAACATAAAAATAAAGTATTTAATTAGAAGTACCAAAGATAATGAATTAGAAACAATTCAAAAAAAAGTTGAAGCTTTAAATAACAAATTTAAAATAACTATATTATATAAAGATCCTATTTGGATACTAAACAAAGAATCAAAATTATATCAAAAATATAAAGAAACATATTATAAATTATACAAAGAATATCCTAAAGAAAGTACAGCTCAAGGTGGTTTAGAAATAGCAACAATACAAAACCATATGAACAATATAGATATAATTACTATCGGTGCTAATATGGACAACATACATACAATAAATGAAATAACTTATATAAGTTCATGGGAGAAAATATATAATATATTAATTAGTTTTCTAAGTAACTAACAATTAAAAGGTGACATAAAATGAATGAAGTAAACAAAGAATTAAAAGATTATATAAGAATAAACATATTCCCAAAATATGATAAATTCTATGCTCACGGCATGTTACATATAAATAATGTGATAAACAACATGATGATGCTTGCTGATTATTATAATCTAAATCGTAATATGGCATATGTTATTGCCTGTTACCATGATTCAGGATTAAGCGTAGATAGAGATAATCACGAATTAGCATCAGGAAAAATACTTGCAGAAGATAAAGAATTACAAAAGTATTTTACAAAAGAAGAAATAAACATCATGAAAGAAGCAGTAGAAGATCATCGAGGTTCGAGAAAAACAAGGCCAAGAAATTTCTATGGTGAATGTATATCCGACTCCGATAGAGATTTTGACATTCCAACATTAGCTAAAAGACAAATTAATACAACATTAAAAAATTATCCAGACATAAGAACTTTCGACGCTCACTTTGAAAGATGTTATAACTATATATGTGGAAGAATAAATAAATCTGGAGTATTTAATCTATGGACTAATAACCCAATTTTAGTAGAAAGAAGAGATAAATATCAAAAAGATTATTTAAACAAAGAGTATACACGTAAAATATATAAAGAAGCTTGGGATCAAGCAGAAAAAGACGGAACAATAGATAAAATATTAAACTATTACGAAGATTATTAATACAAGACTGGAGCAATCCAGTCTTTTTATGATAGAATGATTGCAGGTGAAAAAAATGCTAAATCAATTAAAAAACAAAATAATTTCAGTTATAGAAAAAACGTTAGGAAAAAATAATATATCAACTATAATAATATATGGAAGCAGAGTTACAGGAACTAATAAAGATGATTCTGACTTAGATTTATTTATTACAACATATGGAACTCATCAAATAATAGGAAGAATACAACTTGATAACCTATTGTTAGAATATCATACTATTCCTGTAGCAGAAATAAACAAGATATCCCCAGATGATATACAAAAAAATTTAGATAGATCTTTATACTCAATTCTAACAACAGGTGAAATTATATACAGAAATGATGATACATATATAATAGATGATATAATTGAACAATTAAAAATGAGACCAACCAGAAAAAGAAACAAAAAAAGTAGTCATCGAAATAATAATTTAGCATTAGAATGGTATTATAAGTATCAAAATACTAGCAATAAAAACCCCAATGTAAAATCATATATCTATTATAACCTAATAGAATCTATCCGTAGATTTGATTCTGATGAAAATAGTTTCGATAGCATGCCTGTTTTTAAATTTTTTGAACTAATCGAAAACGAGATAAAAAGAAAAAATTATTGTATAGAGCGTATTCCAAATAGGGAATATCTAAACATGATGAAACGTGCTATAGAAAAAGAAAACATCAATGATCCTTATATTCAAAAATTAAATAGAAATGAAAATTATCAAAATAAAGAAGAAAGGGAATTTGCTCCAAGAGAAAATCTTAAACACAAAATAGTAATTATTAAAAATGCCATTGAAAGAGTCCAATCATCCATAGGAACATTCTATTACAAGTACTACTATTACGTATTATTAGAAAAAATAAGATATCTATATATGCTAATAAAAGAAGAATCCCCAAACATACTAGATTTTGATTTTAACAGACAAGATGAATTTGGTAATATATTCTTAAAATGCATCAACAATTCAAATATAAGTTCCTTAAAAGAATTATTTGCAATAATACTTAAACAAGATGATATTGATTTTAATAACTATAAAATAAATCTAAATAAACAATAAAGAAAAGAGTGAATCTATGTTAGAAGAATATATAAATAAACTAAATCCCATAATTGAAAAGTTATGTATAAATAATAAAACTGGCGGCCATGATATTAATCATTTCAAAAGAACAATGAAAACAGCTTTATTTCTTCAATCAAAAGAAGGAGGAGACAGAATAATTATAGGTATAGCAAGTTATTTACATGATATACATAGACTATTACAAGCAGAAAAACAAGAATATATAACTCCAAAAGAATCTCTTCCAACAGTTAAAGAAATAATAAAAGAAGCTAAAATAAAGTTATCAAAAGAACAAATAGAAAAAATATTATTTTGTATAGAACATCATGAAGACTATAATTGGAATAACAACAACGTAAGTGATATTAACACTCTCATAGTTCAAGATGCTGATAACTTAGATGCCATAGGGGCAATAGGAATAGGGCGATCATTCGGTTATGCAGCACTAAATAATCAAGATTATTATAATGATCAAATTCCTTTAGAAAAATATAAAGGATATGAAGAAAAACTAAAAGATGTAAGTAATATTCATTTTTTAAATAACAAATTACTAAAACTTGGGGATAATATGAATACCAAAACAGCAAAAGAACTAGCCAAAAAAAGAGTAAAATTTATAAAAACATTTATAGACGAATATATCAAAGAATGGAATGCTAATTACAAATAATATAACTATAGTAATATTTTTATATTTATAAAAAATATGCTATAATCATCGCGAAAGCAAAATAACAATTATTTTAAAACAATTAACATAATAATGGGGGATTTATATGACAATAAGTTATAACGAATTTATGCGCTTAGTTCCTGAAGAAACAAAAGAATATGTAAAAAATGTTCTATCTAATCTTTATTATTTTATTAATAAAGAAAATATAGTACGTGATAAAGAGGATATAAAAGAATACTATAGAGACAATTATACAAAAATGGTTGCAAGTTGTATTATCGCTTTAGACAATACCAAATATAAGGACTTTCTAATACAAAGAGGTTACAAAAAAAGCTTTGTAACAGAAAAACCATCAATGGCCGATTCATTAAAAGAAGAAGTTTTTAACGCCAATATAAGATTATTTGATTTCTATTACGATGAATCTTTATATAAAACTTTATTACCAATAGATATACTTCAAAAAGCTATATCAATAAGAGATAAAGAAATAACAAAAGAAAATTCTAATAAGAATCCGGATGATTTCTATAACAGTTATTTTGGCAGCAATAAAATACGTATAGACATAGATTCATATGCCGAAGAAGTCAGTAGAGCATTTAAAATAGAATTAGAAAAAACAATATATGGCAAATTACCATACAATGTCATTCGTTACATACAAACAGCCGCTAAAATACGAAGAGTATTAAAAATAGGTTTAACCAAAAAAGAAATAGAGGAAAATGATTTTTTAAAAAATAACGAGGATTATTTAATTCCGATTTCTCTACTTTTAGCAATCTATTTATATGACGGCCCAAGTAAAAACATAATCGAAGAATGTCTTAATAAAGAAGGACTAACTTATGAAAGTATAGAAAAATTAATAAAACCTTCATATATTGAAAACGAGTTAAATAAGGTAGGCAGTATCCAAGGATCAATTCAAGAATACTATTTAAATTATATTAAAGACGGCATTAACAAAAATAAAAAAGAAGAAAGCATAACCATATTAGATATATTAAATAACGCTATTAACCGAAACTTTACCCATTCAGTCGCTATTGAAGCATTATTAAATACTTTAGATAAAACATTAGATGTTTTAAACTTAGAAAATAAAATCTATAGTAGCTCTTTTGATTCAAAAGAAAAAGTAGAAAAAGATTATGAAGAACTTTTCAAAGAAGCCCAGAAAGATACTAAAGAGTTTATCGAGTTTTGTTGTAAAACATACCAACTATTAGTAACAAAAACAAAAGATGAAAATTATAACACTGAACTAATAAAAGGATATGATGATGAAGATACATTAGCAATTTATATAGCTGCCCACTTCTATAATTCAACAATCGATAAATTTTACGAAAGTAAAGGTGTTAGCTTCGAAAAAGTAATGGAATTACTAGGACTTAACATAAATTATGAAGAAATAAATAAAATAAAAATAGATAAATCAGTATTACTTGAAAGGTTTAAAAGATATTTTGTAAATGGAACAAACCAAAATAAACAAAAGAATCAAATAACTATATGGGACATAATAGTTAATATATGTGATAGAGACTTCAATAAATCTACTATTATGGAAGATATATTTGAAGAAATTAACCGAAGAGAAAAACTAGGAAAAAATTTTTCTAAACAATTATTAGATTTCGCAACAAATACCATAATGGAGAATAATAGGAAAAAATTCGAAGACTATTTCAAAGACTTCCCTATAGAAAATATCCAATTTTTAACTAATCTATCAATTATATTTAAAAACTATCTTAATAGCAATATAGTATATACTCATGGAATAAACAACTGCCGTGTATTAGCAATAATCGGAGCATTGTTTTCCATAGATGATTATAGATTAAACAAATATTTAGAAGATTTAGGTTTAAAAGAAATCGAAATATCTAAAATAGTTAATGGAAATTATAACAGCAAATTCTATAAAACTAAAGGATATGACTTAGATATTGATATTCTAATCGAATATTTCAATGATTATATCTATGGTGGTTTTAATAAAGATATTAAAAAGCAAGACATACATGTCTTAGATATATTCTTTAATGCATTCAATAAAGATATACATAGTTCAGTCTTTTTAAATAAGCTATTCTTTGACATTGGCTTTGATGCATCGAAATTTTTCAGTGGTGAAGCTAAAAATGAATATTTTGAGGCAATGAAAAGAGAAGAACTTACTGAAAAAATAAGTACAGAATTAAAAGGAATAAGCAATAACTACTATAAAACAATAATAACAGCAATAAACTTCTATGATACCTACTCAAAAGATTTACAAGGAGAAAATCTAGAAATAGTATCATTATTACTAGCTTTTTTTGAAAATAAAAGCAGCGAAAGTAATTTCAACTTTATTATAAAAAGAGGAATAAATAGAAGAGTAATTATCGAATATTTTAAGGTAAAAAGCAAAGATTTAGTAAGTAGTAAGAAAATACCAGAAATTTATTCTCTTCTTCAAAAATATAATAGCAATAGCTTAAACGAATTATTATTAAAAATAATAAGCTCAGAAACTTTTATAAATTTTGCTAAAAGTTTAAGCATCCCTTTAAACGAATTAATCATAGAAATAAAAACGGGAGCAGACTATGAAAGGTCTTTAACAATTTCCCAAAGAATAAATATGTTGGATTCTTTAAAAGTAGAAGAATTAAAAAATATAGATTTCGTTTCCCTTTCCAATTATTCCTATCCCTTAACAATTCACAGTTCCTTTATTCAAAGCGAATATCCAAATGTTATTATTAATAGTGGCATTAATGAAGCAACTGAGAAAATACAAAAAATAATAGATAATATTTATGTTGCACAAGAACAACCAAAGAAAAAAGGATTTTCTTTATTCTCCATTTGGAAAAAAGAAGAACCAGTAAAAAAAGAAATTGTAGTTAACGAGCAAACATTAAGAGATTTAAATTCAATTTCAACTACTTTAATTCAAGAACTTGATATAGAAGCAATAAGATTTGAAGAAATTGAAAACTATATGATAAGGTATAAGCTAAAGTTAGAAGAATACCACCAAAAGGCATTAGAATATTTAGAAGGTTTAGAGCAAGGAACTATCGTACTAGAATCAAAAGGCGACCCAGCAATAGACGAATCAGAATTAGCTTCTTATAAAAAAGTATTAAGAGAAAAAATTGAAAACCTTGAAAAAAGCATTTCACTAATAAGCGGTCAAATAAATATGCTAATTTTAGCAAAAACTAACCACACAATAATAAAAGATAAATTAGTTTTATATCAAGGCGTATTATTACCATCTATTAATAATGGAGTTACAATAAACAGCGCTTTAAAAACCCAAAATGCAAGTTTAACAATAGACAAAAAAATGTTAGAAATATTCGCAAATATTTGGACCAGTAATATAACAGAAACTTTACAAATATTAGAAAGCTTAAGTGAAACAAGCCTTAGCGCCGAAAGAATAGAATCAATCAGAAATGAATGTAAAAAAATAATCGATAGAGAAATCATCGATGTCGAAAGTAGTGAAATAATAGATTCGGGCGAAGATGAACCAATTCTAAAACTTACCGCAAAGAAAAAAGATGAATAATCATCTTTTTTTCTTTACTCTAATAATTAGAAGATCTTTTCAAAGCTCTTCCTTTTTCATTTTCTTTTAATTTGGAAAATATTCCATTTCTATCAAAAAGTATCTTAGATTCCAAAACATTATTAACTCGATCTTCATAATTAAAACTTGTAAACTGACCAGTATAATAACCAACAAAATCATGCCAAAAATAAACACTAACATCCGTTGTATTAATTGCTGCTAAACGAGAGTTAATTTGTATCATAATAGAATCATAATATACATAGTTAATACCATCTTTTAAAACAACGCCAACCTCAAGAACACGATTTTCCGAACCAAAGCTATGGTAATTCCTAGAAAAAACACATTCAACGTTTTTATCTTCTACTAATTGGTTTACCATATCATTAACTTGCTCTAATAAAGCCTTATAATTATTTTCATCAAGATCGAACTTCTCATTAGTGGTTTTATTATCAAGCCGAAGAATACTATTTTCTTTAACAAAATCTAACATTTCTCTAAATTCTAAGAAACGATCATCAATAGTATATATATCTTTATCCATCGCATACATAACGTCAAAGACTGTTTTTGCTCCATTATCTATAGCTCTTCTAGCAAGCGGATCTTTATAGACAAGCTTTTCTCTTAATGTGTCAGGAGATAGATACATACCTCTTTCTTGAAAGATTTTAGTTTGTAAATCAGCTTCAATTTTATCAAGGTAACGAACTAATACAGCTCTGTCCGTAACTCTTTCATCAAACTCATATAAACGCGATAATAACTCGTTTTTTTTAAGCATATTACCTAGAACTTTATTCATCGCATCATGTTCTAACTTTTTCTTTACCTCTGGAGTAACATCATCAAAAGGTGTAATATCATCAATAATAGCTTCTCCAATTTCATGAGCTACAATAGTTATTAATAAATAATCAATAAAAGCAGAATAATCAAATTCTGAATTTGAACCCATTGCCAAAGCAAAAGTTCCAACAACATGTTCAGAAACATTTTCTACTCGATTAGTAATAACATTCCAACGACTATTAGTATACCCACTTCTTTTTTTCTTCCTTAAGAAATAATTATATTCATAGTATTTAAATATCTCACGACATCTAACATTCTCATGACGATAAAATAAAGATAGTATTTTTTCAGCTTCCTTAACTAATTCCTCATCATCAAGTTTATCACCTTGTTCTTCTATCAGATTAGATAATAGAGTATCAAGTAAGTTATACTTATAAACCAAATAAGAATCCTTGGTTTTTTGTAATCTAACTTCTTTTAGTTCTTGTTTATATTGTTCTCCTAATTTAAGATTACCAAAATCATAATTAGGAGCCACTCTATTAAAAGCATCCAAAAAAAGCATCCTTAATACTTTTCCAAGATTATCAGTTTCAGTGAATTCCGAATCAATAGCAATAGCTAATGTCATAGCACCATACAATTTGTCAGCCATACTATAATCATGTTCTATATCTATTATTATATTTTTTAAATCATTAGATTTAACATAAAAATCTAATGTATTTTTTATTTCATCAATATTTTGCATAAAACCTCCTAAATCTATAATATATTATAAACCATTTACATAACAATAAAACATAAAAATTAATAGTATTTAGATTAATTGACTATAATATTAATCATATATATAATTGGATTATAAGAAATAAGGAGATAATATGATAGAAATTAAAAATGTAACAAAAAAATACGGAAACAAAATAGCTGTAAATAATGTATCTTTCAACGTGAATGATGGTGATATATTTGCTTTTATCGGACACAATGGTGCCGGAAAAACAACTCTAATTAAGTCAATTGTCGGAATACATGATTTTGATTCAGGAGAAATCCTAATAAATGGTAAATCAATAATCAAAGAACCTGAAGAATGTAAAAAAATAATGGCGTTTGTACCAGATAATCCTGTAACGTACGAACACATGAAAGCAATAGATTATATAAATTTTATTTGTGATATGTACGAAACAGATACAAAAATAAGAGAAGAAAATATCAAAAAATATGCCAAAATATTCGAAATGGAAGATAAACTTAACGACACAATAGATAGTTATTCTCATGGCATGAAGCAAAAAGTAGTTTTAATAGCAGCTTTAGCACACAACCCTCAAATATTAATTATGGATGAACCTTTTGTTGGTTTAGATCCAAAAGCTGTTTTTGACGTAAAAAAAATACTAAATGAAATGGTTAAAGATAATAAAATAATATTCTATTCTACTCACATTCTAGACGTAGCAGAAAAACTATGTTCAAGAGTAGCAATAATTAAAGATGGAAATCTAGTAAAAAGTGGAAGTATGAAAGAAATAAAAGGTGATAAATCATTAGAAAAAGTATTTATGGAATTAGAGGAAGATAAATAATGAGAAGACTATATTCACTAATTAAAGCATGTTTAACTAATGATATGTCAATATTCAAAATTAATACTAAAAAGAAAAATAAATTTTCTTCTTTGGCACCAATCCTTATATCTCTTTATCTAATGTTTATGATTTGGTGTAGCGCAAATACAATTTTTGAAAAATTAAAACCATTTAATCTTCAATATATAGTATTATATCTTTCTATAATTAGTATATCAGCAATGACACTTATAGAAGGAGTATATAAATCTAGTGCATTAATATTTAATTGTAAAGACGATATCCTATTGCTTTCACTACCAATTAAAAAGAGAACCATCCTATTTATTAGAATATTAAAATTTTATATCTTTGAATTTTTATTCAATTCAATGTTTCTATTACCATTTATGATAGCTTACATAAGATGGGGACTTAATATTACATGGACTTATTATTTAACTTGTTTCACTATGTTGTTATTATCACCAATAATACCAATCATTGTATCTTGTATAATTGGAATAATAATAGCAAATATATCAAGCTATTTTAAATACAAAAACTTGGTTCAAATAATAATATCCATGTCACTAATTTTAGGAATATTATTATTATCTTTCAATTCAGAAACAATACTTAATTATATTATTAAAAATGCAACAAATATAAACGACTTAATAACTAAAATATATTATCCAGCCGGAGTTTTCTCATCATTAGTAACAAACTTTAAAATTTCAGAATTATTATTGTTTATTTTAATAAACATAATAACTTTTATAATATCATTATTTATATTAAGCAAATTCTATTTCAAAATAAACTCAAGATTAAAAAATGTAATAGTATCAAAGAAAAACAAGAATATCAAAAGCTTAAATATAGAAAAAAAGTCTCAAACAAGAGC
>OCTX012282415.1_pt1 | contig 18643 bp, 15 predicted proteins | sample 1539691 | NCBI WGS metagenome assembly OCTX01 (sample SAMN02144231, study PRJEB22623) | gut metagenome | biome: sheep rumen | host: Ovis aries | place: New Zealand | reverse complement strand
CCATTCTGCTGCGCAATGTTCACGGCTTGTTGTACCGCCTCCTGCGCCTTGATTGTAAATTTCTCTAATGTCATATTAGCTCCTTTCTTTATGTTTTGTTTCTATAAACTGTTGCATCAAAACGCATACCCGCAACATACATAATGCCAAAATGACAAGAGTCGCGACAATCTGACACCAGCTTTTTCTGCCTATTTCCTTGTCACTCTCAAAAAAAATGCATACCTTAGCGGCAAAAAGAACTACGAATGAAAATATCAAAAGTACTAAAGCCATACCACTCCATGGTTTTAACCGTCTCCTTCATCCTGTCATGCTGGATATGGGTTCCCATCAAGGCACAAGAACATCTCGCATGGGGCGATCAGGGTAATGGAACGTATATCAACCCCGTGCTCAATGCCGACTATAGTGACCCCGATGTTATCCGTGTGGGAGAGAAATACTACATGGTAGCCTCCGATTTCCACTTTCTCGGTATGCAGGTACTGGAATCCGATGATTTGGTGAACTGGCACATCATCAGTCAGGTTTATGAACGCTTCGACTATCCCGGGTGGGATGAGAACAAACACTACGGGGGCGGATCATGGGCTCCCAGCATCCGTTACCATGACGGTCGTTTCTATGTGTATTTCTGCACCTATGAAGAAGGACTGTTCATGAGTACCGCAGAAGATCCGCACGGTCCGTGGTCTCCCCTTCATTGTGTAAAGGAGATTCCGAAATGGGAAGACCCCTGTCCATTCTGGGATGATGATGGTCAAGTATTCTTAGGAAGAAGTCGCCATCGTGCCGGACCCATTATCGTGCACAAGATGTCAGCAGATGGAAAACAACTGCTTGATGAGGGCGTGACAGTCTATACCGGTCCCGTAGCTGAGGGGACGAAATTCCTGAAGAAAGACGGCTATTACTACCTGATCATTCCAGAAGGGGGGGTAGGACAAGGATGGCAAACCGTCTTGCGCTCTCGGAACATCTATGGCCCCTATGAGAAGAAAGTGGTGCTCGAACAGGGCAGCACCCATATAAACGGACCACATCAAGGAGCACTGGTAGATACACCCGAAGGTAACTGGTGGTTTTTCCATTTCCAAGAGACTCACCCCCGGGGGCGGGTGGTACACCTGCAACCCGCACGTTGGCACGACGGCTGGCCGCTGATGGGAGTGGATATTGATGGTAATGGCATCGGGGAGCCTGTATATGTTTGGGCAAAAGATCACCATCACGCCACCACCCCATCCCATTCTCCGACACTCATCACCCAACTGTCAGACGATTTCTCCAACAAGGATTCTTTCTGGGTAGGTGACCATCAGCGTCAATTAGGTCTTCAATGGCAATGGAACCATAACCCGCACGATGAGGCATGGAGCCTCAGCGAGCGGAAAGGATGGCTCACCCTCCACGCACTGAGAGCTGAGTTTTTAGCAACCAGTCATAATATGCTCACTCAAAAGACGGTGGGATATGAGAGTGTGGCAACCACGAGGATTGACTGCTCAGGTATGCAAGAAGGCACCCACGCCGGATTGCTCTGCTCGGGGAACTTGTTCATGGGCATCGGCATTGCCAAGATGAACGGGAGACTGCAGTTGTATATGGAGAACAATGGGAAACGAGAGATGCAGAGAACGATATCCTCAAAAGTAATTGAGTTGCGAGTAATCATTGACAGTGAACATAACACCCACCAGTTCGCCTATAGCACCGATGGAAAGAAGTTCACGACCATCGGTGAGGTTTTTGCTCTTCGAATGGGCAGTTGGAAGGGATCACGTGTCGGACTCTACTGCTATAACATCCTCCACGACGGAGGAAAAGCCCAATTCGACAATTTTGCATACCGCATCATCCGGTAAAGAGATGGTTTATGGCAGCACATCGTTCTTCACGAACAGCGGACGAGCATCCTCCTTGTCTGTATATACCTCGATACCATTGAACACCACATGACGGGCATGGTTCACATAGAAGCCTTTGGCGGGAAGCACGCCCCACATCGTGGCCTCGGGGTACTCCTTTTCTTTCTCATCGCTCGGAGCTGCTACACGGCCACAACCGCCTGCATGACTGATAAAGATATTACTCAAGGAGATATCTTCCACCGGATGGCCCGCCAAGCCTGTGATGCTGCACCCCGTATTACCGGCCCCGTGCACCGTAATATCATGAAGACGAATGTGGCGGATCGTGCCGACGTTCTCCACCTGTATTCCCTCTGCATAAGGACGGGCCCGATTGCCTAAGCGGATGAAGATCGGTGACTCCGTTCCTTCCACCAGGATATCCGACACATGCACATTCTCCATGATGCCACCATCCACTATCTCTAAAGAGATCGCCGAAGTACCCCGCTTGCTCTTGTCTCCAAAGAATTGTGAACTTTGATCGGTCGAGGGCTTGACAACACAATGGGAAACCGTGATGTTCTTGAAGCCACCATTGGTCTCTGTTCCCAACTTGATACCATTACAATGACTGCTCACCACACAGTTAGTGATGGTGACATTTTCACACAGGCGGGGAGAAGTGCTCTTCAGCGTGATGGCATCATCATCGCTGTCAGCTATCATATCACTCAAGGTCACGTCATGACAGCCGTCAATGTCGATGGCATCATTGTTATAATTGTTACGGTTAAACACTTTGATGCCACGTATTTGCAAGCGGTCACAAGCTAAGTAATGCTGCATCCAGCAGCCAGAGTTCTTCAATGTGACATCCTGTACGTGGATGTCACGGCTATTGATGAAACGCAACAGGTGCGGACGGGTGATGCCTTCGTCGTTCCATGACAGTTTCTTGAAAGAACTCCCACGACCGTCAATGGTTCCTGTCCCAGTGATCGACACATCATCCACGTTATCCCCATAGATCAGCTGAATCGTTGTGGTCTGTGTGCGCAGCGACAGATAGTTAGATTTTACAGGGATATAATCAGCGAGATCGGTACTGCCGAATAAAGTTGCACCATGTTCCAGATGGAGGTTCACATGACTCTTCATGATGATGGTTCCGATCTTGTATTGTCCGGCAGGCACCAGCACCCGTCCTCCTCCCACCGATGAACATGCATCAATAGCCTGCTGAACAGCAACGGTGCTCAGTTGTGTTGTGTCACTCACCGCTCCATAATCTTTAATATTATACTCAGCGGCAGAGACTCCTCCCGTCATCAGAAGCATAACTGCCAACCCAATACCTTTTTTATATAAATATCTCATTGTCATTGATCTATTATTCATTTTATTCGAGGGCTCCACATGTAGAAGAAAGCCACATTTGCAAAAGTAGAACGACACAGAAATAGAGCAGTGGTGTTGCACAAGTTGTGCAAGCCCTTTGCACACTTTGTGCAAAGCATCTGCACACTTTGTGCGAAGCCTCTGCACAAAGTGTGCATCACATCAACGTATATTGTGCCACATATAGGCTTAAAATGTGCTCCACATCCGCACAGATTTTTCCTTCAATTACTAATTCATTAACCGCTCCACGATCATTCCCCCCATGGGCTGCAAGGTAACCATTACCTTCCCTTTGCCGTTGGGCTTCAGAGGTTTCCGATAAGACGTAGGCACGATCTCACCTTTCTTCTTGGGTCTGTCATTGTATATCACAAGATGATCACTGCTTGTAAAGAGGTCGCTAAGGTTCAGTTCCAAGGTGATGGGGCTCTCAGTGCCGTTGAGCCCTGCCACATACCAGTTGTCACCATGCCGACGTGCCAATACGATATATTTTCCGGGAAAACCGTCAAGGTAGCGTGTCTCATCCCATGTCGTAGGCAGCCTCTTGAGGAAATCAAGTTCAAAGGCAGGCAACTCTGTAAGGTTGTTCGGCTGCATGGCCACACACTGCACGAATGTCTGGTTGGTGATACCTGTGGCCATCTCGAAGATATCTGAAGTATAACGCGGATGGCGACTTTGGTTGTCTTTGCTCAAATAACGGTTCATGATGATACCGCCCCAGTCGAAAGCACCTAAGGCATTGCGACAGAAGGGATGCATGGTGAGTTCAAAGCCCTCTTGACGGGCATGGTACTCACTGAAGAACACGTTCTCACTGGCTAAGGCGGCCTCACTGGCCACGTAATTAGGGTACATCCGCTCCCAACCGCGCGGAATGGTGCAGCCATGGAACACCACCTGTATTCCGTAACGGTTGGCATCACTCAAGATATCCTCGTAGAGGCGCATGGTCTCCTGCTTGTCACCACCGAAGAAATCAACCTTGATTCCTTTTACGCCAATGCTTTGCAGCCAGCGCATCTCACGCTCACGGGCAATAGCAGTATTCATACAGTCGCGCGGTCCTTGTGGGGCATCATTTACAAAACCATTACTATTATACCAAAGCATGAGCGATACTCCTTTCTGCTGGGCATAGCGGCTCAATTCCACAATGCGGTCACGGCCAATCTGGGTATCCCACCAATTATCCACCAAACAGTACTCAAAGCCCATCGAAGCAGCTAAGTCGATGAACTTCACCTGATCATCATAATTAATACTATTGTCCTGCCAAATCAACCAGCTCCATGTGTAACGTCCTGGCTTATAATCAGTGCTGGGAGCATAAAGCGGTTCTACCAAGTCGTAGGCAATGGTGCTTTCCACCAACGGAGCGGGGGTCTCCCCTATCGTCAAGGTACGCCATGGGGTAACACCGGGAAGAGGGATGGTGGCATATTCACTGCCAAAGCCATTATTCTCCCCCTTATCGGGGAAGGCAATCGTATAGCCTATTTTCTCCTGATAATCAGAGAGATGACTTCCACAATAGGCACTGCTCACACCTGTTTCACTGACAAGCACCCAGTAGTCTTGAATACGAGTTTTATTTGTAGGACTTGTTTTTCCTGCGCCGGACACGTGGAACAAACAAGGGAAAGTATATCCTTTGCCGAAGCGCGACTGTTTCGCCATCGGAGCATCAGTCTCGTAGTCCTCTTCATAGCTGGGCTTTGTATGCTCCCATCCCGTCTCCGGACCGATCTGTGGGCAAAGGAAAGTTGTGGTCTGATCAGGGAAGCGGAATGCGCTGGCCTCTTGATAAATCACCATCCGCTTGGGATTATTGGTCTTCGGACGGGGAATCTCGTAACGGAAAGCCACATTATCATTCGACACCTGGAAGATCACAGAGAAAGAAAGAGAGTCTTTATTCATGTACGTCACGGTCAAACGAGCAGCCTGATAAATGATGTCTGAAGCCTTCACCCTATCCATCTGATAGTGCTTCCGCACGGCATCCTCCTTCACCGACGTCATCGTCAGTTGCTGAGAAAGGTCACCCACACTGGTGAGCAAGCCCAGCGAAGACTCATGAACCACTTCAAATCCATCGTAGGTCACCTGATAGACAGCCTTCCCGTTGGGGTTTGTCACCTTTACTTCAACATGTCCGTCTGGAGAACAAACCACGGCCTCCATCGCCTGCACACCGATTGTCACTATCGTGAACAATAAAAGCAAAAAAAATTTCTTCATGTCTCAAATCACAAAATGAGTGTACGAATGAATAACGGTCCAATCATGAACTGACCGGACCGTTTTGTACTAATATCCCAAAAGGTTATTTCCCTTCAATATCCTTAAAATACTTATAGGTTGCCACCTTCAACTCGTCTGTGGCGGGTTCATCACAAACGATAATGCCATGCTGGTGCATCTGCAAGGCACTGATGGTCCACTCATGAGAAACGGCACCTTCCACAGCAGCCTTCAGGGCGCGTGCTTTGTGGTGGCCATTCACCAGGATCATCACTTCGCGGGCATCCATCACAGTACCAACGCCGACAGTCAGCGCACTCTTTGGCACCTTATTCACATCATTGTCAAAGAAACGAGAGTTGGCGATGATGGTATCGGTTGTCAACGTCTTCTGACGGGTACGGGAAGTCAGCGAGGAATACGGCTCGTTGAAAGCGATATGTCCATCTGGACCAATACCGCCAATGAACAGGTCAATACCGCCAGCCTCCTGAATCATTGCCTCGTAGTGAGCACACTCTGCCACCAGATCCTCTGCGTTACCATTCAGAATATGGATATTCTCTTTAGGAATGTCGATATGGTCGAACAGATTGCGGGCCATGAAAGAGTGATAGCTCTCAGGGTGATCCTCTGCCAAACCAACATACTCGTCCATATTGAAAGTAATGACATTTTTAAAGGATACCCGACCCTCTTTATTTGCTTTTACCAAGCATGCATACATTCCCTCTGGTGAAGAACCAGTAGGCAAGCCCAGCACGAAAGGCTTCTCAGCCGTCGGCTTAAAAGCATTGATACGCTCGATAACATGTTCAGCAGCCCACTGCGACATCTTTTGATAATCATTCTCAATAATTAATCTCATACTTGTGTCTGTTTTAAGTTGTTTATTATTCGGATGCAAAAATAATAAAAAAACAATAAACCGAAAGTGGTTTAGTGACTTTTTTTACAAACAGAGAAAAAAAACAGCTCCGACATCACGTCGAAGCTGGTTACAATGAACTTTTTGAATGTCTTAGCAGTTAGTATTATGTAGCATGTAATTTCTGAAAATCACTTGTCTTAACGAGTGCAAAGATAGTGTATTTTTCTTGATTTAAATCAATTAGTCGATAAAAAATAGCGAAAAAACTACGAAAACGTTTTCGTGATTGTGTGTTTTCCACTCCTTCATTTTCATTCCTCAAACAGGACATTCGACTCCTTTGTCATGTATCTTCATACGAAAAAGTATCACAATGCATGCACGAAAAAAAAGGTATATTATTTTGTACATAGACAAAAATCAGCTATCTTTGCAGGGTAATAACACATTATTATATTAAATGAAGGAATTTGTAATCTCCGAAGTCAAGGCCGAGACCGCCATTTTGGTAGGTTTGATCACCAAAGAGCAGGATGAGGCAAAGACCAAGGAATATCTGGACGAGCTGGAATTTCTCGCCGATACTGCCGGAGCCGTTACGGTAAAACGATTCACCCAAAAGGTGGGTGGTCCTAATCAGACCACCTATGTGGGCAAAGGCAAATTGGAAGAAATTCGCGACTATATCAAGCAAGAAGAAGACAACGAGCATGAGATCGGTATGGTGATCTTTGATGACGAGCTGTCGCCACGACAGATCCGAAACATTGAGAGCATGCTAAAAGTGAAGATCCTCGACCGCACCTCTCTGATTCTCGATATTTTCGCCATGCGCGCTCAGACAGCTAATGCCAAGAACCAAGTGGAATTAGCACAATACCGATACATGCTTCCCCGTCTGCAAAGGCTGTGGACACACCTGGAACGACAGGGCGGTGGTTCTGGCAGTGGCGGAGGAAAAGGAAGCGTAGGACTCCGCGGTCCTGGTGAGACACAGTTAGAGATGGACCGTCGTATTATCCTTCAGCGTATCACCCTTCTGAAACAACGGCTACAAGAGATTGACAAGCAAAAGACTACCCAGAGGAAAAACCGTGGACGGCTCATCCGCGTGGCTTTGGTGGGTTATACCAATGTGGGTAAGAGCACACTGATGAATCTATTATCCAAGAGTGATGTTTTTGCAGAGAACAAATTATTTGCGACCCTCGATACCACTGTTCGGAAAGTTGTCATCGAGAACCTACCGTTCCTCTTAGCCGATACCGTAGGATTCATCCGCAAGTTGCCTACAGACCTGGTGGACTCTTTCAAATCTACCCTTGATGAGGTACGCGAAGCCGATCTTCTGGTTCATGTGGTAGATATCTCCCATCCCGATTTTGAAGAACAGATCAACGTGGTGGAGAACACCTTAAAGGATTTAGATGCAGCCGAGAAGCCCTCTATCATTGTCTTCAACAAGATTGATGCTTATACATGGATAGAGAAAGAGCCCGACGATCTCACGCCAGCCACAAAGGAGAATGTCACTTTGGAAGAACTGCAGAAGACTTGGATGGCGAAGTTGAACGACAACTGTATGTTTATTTCCGCAAAAGAGAAAACAAATATTGAGGAAATGCGTGAGCTGCTCTACCAGAAAGTGCGTGAGCTACATGTTCAGAAATATCCCTATAACGACTTCCTCTATCAACTTGATGAGGAGTAACCTATTTAACAAACGATTCATAACAACAACAAACAATAAAAAATGGAGAATTACAGATTATTATCAGAAGAAGAGATTGTCATCCTGGAAAACAACGGATGTACAGCAGAGGATTGGACAGCCATTAACGTGGCAGAGGATTTCCAACCCAACTATATTAGAAACACAAGTTTCTACGGTGAAGTGAACCTCGGTGTGTTCGAGAAGAACTACGAAGTGTCTAAAGGTTTCGTGAAGCATACGGGCATCAACCGTTCCACGCTGCGTAACGTAACCATCGGTGACAACTGCCTCATCGAGAATGTGGCAGGATATATCAACAACTACACCATCGGTGATGACTGTTTCATCTCGAACGTGAGCATTATCGAGACGACAGAAGGTGCCACATACGGTGAAGGAAACCTGATCTCCGTGCTCAACGAGGCTGGTGACGGCAATGCCATTCTTTTTGGGAACTTGAACAGTCAGTTCGCCGCCTTCATGGTAAAGCACTTCTCAGACAAGAACATCAAAGACGAGATTCGCCGGTTGATTAACGAGGACATCGAGCGCAACATGCCCGAACGAGGCATCATCGGCAACAACGTGAAGGTGATCGGCACAAAGGAGATCACCAATACCGTGGTAAATGACAACTGTGAGATCAACGGAGCGTCACGCATCAGCGACTGCTCGATCCTTAACGGTCCCAGCGACTCCGTATATATCGGTACTGGCGTGATTTGCGAAAACTCGATTATCTGCAATGGTTCATCCATTATCAACAGCGTAAAGATGCAGGACTGCTTCGTAGGTGAAGCTTGCCACATTGCCAATGGTTTCACGGCCTCCCAGAGCGTGTTCTTTGCCAACAGTTATATGTCTAACGGAGAGGCTTGTGCAGCCTTCTGCGGACCCTTCTCTGCCAGTCACCATAAGTCAAGTCTGCTCATCGGCGGTCAGTTCTCATTCTACAACGCCGGTTCGAATACCAATTTCTCCAACCATGCTTACAAGATGGGGCCCATCCACTACGGAACCCTGGAGCGCGGAACCAAGACTGCCAGTGGCTCCTATGTGCTGATGCCAGCAAAGATCGGTGCCTTCTCCGTATGTATGGGTAAGCTGATGCACCACCCCGACACCCGCGACGTACCGTTCTCCTATCTCATTTCCTATAATGATGACATGTACCTCGTTCCTGGAAGGAACATCACCACCGTGGGACTCTACCGCGACATCAAGAAATGGCCGAAACGTGACATGCGCCAACAGGGCTGTCAGAAGAGCATTGTGAACTTCGACTGGCTCTCTCCGTTTACCGTAGGCGAGATCCTGCGAGGAAAGAAAATCCTGGAGAAACTGCGTGCTGCTTCTGGTGACCTCCAGTCACAATATAACTACCACGACTACGTGATCAATGCTTCATCCCTGAAGAAAGGCATCAAATACTACGACATCGCCTTACGTCTGTACATGGGAGCCGTCCTGAAAAGAGCCAAGAAACATCATTACTTCGGACAGCCGACAACAGAGATTGGCAAGGGTAACTGGATCGACCTTTCCGGTCTGCTTCTCCCGGAGAGTGAAGAGGAGCGTCTGATCAGCGACATCAAGAACGGAACACTCCAGACCATCCAGGAAGTCATCGACCGTTTTGAGGAGATCAACGATCATTATCGTGAGTACCAATGGGCATGGACCTATCAGATGATTCTCGATTACTACGGCTTGGAAGAGATTACGGAAGAGGATGCCGAACGCATTCGCGAAGACTATATCAAGGCCCGCCGTATCTGGGTAGGTGAGATCCGCAAGGATGCTGAGAAAGAGTATGCCATGGGCGATGTGGAAGAAGAAGTGTTCAACGACTTCATTGACAAGCTCGACCATGAGATCGACTACGAGAATTAACTCCTCCCATCATCATCTGTCATGTCTGTCGTCGTGATACGACGACTCTATTCGCAAACAATATGAAACTCCAAAAACTGATTACATCTATCATGCTTGCACTGAGCCTTTGTTCAGTGCAAGCCAAGGACTACAAGTACACCACCGTACCTGGTGACTTGATGAACACGCGTATCTATACCCTTGACAACGGACTGAAAGTCTATCTGTCGGTGAACAAGGAAAAGCCGCGCATCCAGACGTTCATTGCCGTACGCACAGGTTCCAAGAACGACCCCTCCGAGACAACGGGTCTGGCTCATTACTTGGAGCATCTGATGTTCAAGGGTACGAAACAGTTCGGAACGAACAACCCCGAGGCAGAGGCTCCCTTGCTCGATGAGATTGAACGACGCTACGAAGAATACCGTCTCATCACTGATCCTGCTTTACGCAAGCAGAAATACCATGAGATTGATAGTATCTCTCAGGTTGCCGCTCAGTACTTCATTCCCAACGAGTATGACAAATTGATGGCTGCCATCGGTGCCGAGGGGACCAATGCATATACCAGTAATGATGTAACCTGTTATACGGAGGATATTCCCAGTAATGAAATAGAGAACTGGGCAAAGATCCAGTCTGACCGTTTCCAAAACATGGTGATCCGTGGCTTCCATACTGAGTTGGAAGCAGTGTATGAGGAGTACAATATCGGACTGAGCAGTGACCAGCGGAAGTTGTTCACCGCCTTGTGCACCATGCTCTACCCTAACCATCCGTATGGGCAACAGACCACCATCGGAACGCAGGAGCATCTGAAGAACCCCTCTATCACGAATATCAAGAACTATTTCAAGAAATGGTACGTACCCAACAATGTAGCTATCTGCATGAGTGGTGACTTCGACATGGACAGGACCATTGCCATCATCGACAAATACTTCAGCGGATGGAAGCCGGGAAACGATGTGCGACAGCCTGTATTCCCCGCCCTGATCCCCATCACGGAGCCCAAAGACACCGTGGTCATCGGACAGGAGGCGGAGACAATCTGGTTAGGATGGCAGTTCGACAAGGCCTCCTCTTTGCAGACCGATACCCTTGAATTGATTAGCGATATCCTGAACAACGGTAAGGCTGGCCTCATTGACCTTGACCTGAACCAGAACATGAAGGTACTGGGGGCATATGCTGGTAATGAGTCCATGCTCGACCATGGCGGCTTCATCCTCGGAGGAAATCCCAAGGAAGGACAAAGTCTTGATGAGGTGCGCCAGCTCCTGTTGGGCGAGCTCGACAAACTGAAGCGCGGCGAATTCTCCGATGATCTGCTTCCCTCCGTGGTGAACAACATGAAACTACGCTATTACCGTTCGTTGGAGAATAACCGCGATAGAGCCGACAAATATGTCGATGCCTTCATCAACGGCATCCCCTGGGAACAGGAGGTGGGAAAGATCGACCGTATCTCGAAGATCACCAAACAAGAAGTGATCGCTTTTGCCAACCGTCATTTCCTGAACAACTATGTGGCCATCTACAAGAAACAAGGAGTGGATTCCACACAGAAGAAGATCGACAAACCTGCCATCACGCCGATTCCCACTAACCGCGACCAGATGAGTCAGTTCGTGAAGGATATCCAAAACTCACAGGTAGAGCCAATACAGCCTCGCTTCGTGGACTTCAAGAACGATCTCACCATCTCGCAGACAAAGACCAGACTGCCCCTGCTCTATAAGCAGAATACTGAGAATGGTTTGTTTAATCTCGCATTCCACTACAAGTTCGGCATGGAGGCTGACAACCGCTACGACATTGCCTCCGACTATATCACCTATCTCGGAACCGACAAGCTTACGGCGGCACAGGTGAAGGAGAAATTCTACCAGCTGGCCTGTTCGTATAACATCTCCGTGAATAGCAACAGCATCTCCATCAGTCTGAGCGGACTGAACGAGAAGATGCCCGAGGCACTGGCCCTTCTGGAGACCTTCCTCCAGAATGCCAAGGTGGATCAGGAAGCATACAACCAGTACGTGAATCTGGTGCTGAAGTCAAGAAACGATGCGAAAGCCAATCAGCGTAACAACTTCAATGCCCTGCGTGACTACGGAACCTACGGCTCTTACAATGCCACACGTAACCAGATGAGCGAACGACAGCTGAAAGAGACTGATCCCCAGCAGCTCCTTAACCTCCTGAAAGAAATCAGTCGATATGAGCACACCTTATTATATTATGGGCCTTCCACAGAAAAAGAACTGAGTGCCGTCATCAAGAAATACCACAAGACGGCAAAGAAGCTCCAACCCGTTCCCGCAGGAAAGGAATACATGGAGCAGGAGGCCACACGGAATGAGATCCTGCTGGCTCCCTATGATGCCAAGAATATCTACATGTTGATGTTCCACAACGAGAACCGTCCGTGGCATGCTGACGAGGCTGCCGTAAAGGCAGTGTTCAACGAGTACTACGGCGGTGGCATGAATGGCATCGTGTTCCAGGAGCTGCGCGAGGCTCGCGGCTTGGCCTACAGCGCCTCTGCCTTTTACAACCAGCCCAGACGCAAGGGTCATCCGGAGTATTACAACACATACATCATCACACAGAATGACAAGATGATGGACTGTGTAAGACAGTTCCATAGTATCCTGAACGAGATGCCTGCCAGTGAGAGTGCTTTCCGTATCGCCAAGGATGCTGTCACGAAGCAGTTAGCCAGTCAGCGTGTCACGAAGTTCGCTATCCTCAATGCTTATCTCCGTGCTCAGCAGCTCGGCATCGACTACGACCTGAACGAGAAGATCTATCAGGCATTGCCTGGGGTGCAGTTACAAGATATTGTGAACTTCGAGAAGCAGCACATGGCAAATAAAGGCTACAAGTATCTCATTCTGGGAGACGAGAAGAACCTCGACATCCCCGCCTTGGAGAAAATCGCGCCGATCCGCCGCATCTCCACGGAAGAGATCTTTGGTTATTAAGAATTTTTTTGTATCTTTGTATGCAAATCATATAGCAATAGTTAAACGATTAATACACTAACATTATGGCAAACGTAACATTCAAGTATGCTCCGATGTTCCAATTGGGCAAGGACACCACGGAGTATCGCCTTTTGACAAAAGAAGGAGTAACCGTCAGCGAATTTGAAGGAAAAGAGATTGTGAAGGTAAGTCCCGAGGCACTGACCCTCCTGGCACAAGAGGCCTTCCACGATGTGGAGTTCATGCTGCGCCGTGAGCACAACGAGCAGGTAGCACAGATCCTAACCGATCCTGAGGCCAGTGAGAACGACAAATATGTGGCCCTGCAGTTCCTCCGCAACGCCGAGGTGGCCTGCAAAGGCATCCTCCCCTTCTGCCAGGATACCGGCACCGCCATCATCCACGGAGAGAAAGGACAGCAGGTATGGACGGGCTTTGAGGATGAGGAGGCACTGAGTCTCGGTGTATTCAACACCTTCACCCAGGAGAATCTGCGCTACTCGCAGAACGCACCGCTGAATATGTACGATGAGGTGAACACCCGCTGCAACCTTCCTGCACAGATTGACATCGAGGCAACGGAAGGAGCAGAATACCGTTTCGTGATGGTAGCCAAGGGTGGCGGTTCTGCCAACAAGACCTATTTCTATCCCATGACAAAGGCCACGATCCAGAACGAGGGTACTTTGATACCGTTCCTCGTGGAGAAGATGAAGAGCCTGGGAACAGCAGCCTGTCCTCCTTACCACATCGCCTTTGTTATCGGAGGAACCTCTGCAGAGAAGAACCTGCTCACAGTGAAGCTGGCTTCCATCAAATACTACGACAGTCTGCCTACCACAGGCGATGAGACCGGACGTGCTTTCCGTGACATCGACTTGGAGAAGAAACTGTTGTTAGAGGCTCATAAGATTGGGCTGGGTGCCCAGTTCGGCGGTAAGTACATGGCACATGACATCCGTGTGATCCGTCTGCCACGCCATGGTGCCTCTTGTCCGATCGGTATGGGCGTGAGCTGCTCGGCAGATAGAAATATCAAGGCGAAGATCAACCGCGACGGTGTATGGTTGGAGAAGATGGACAACAACCCCAGTGAGCTGATTCCTGCAGAATATGCAAAGGCCGGCGAGGGAGCCAACCAGATTATCATCGACCTTGACAAGGGTATCGATGCCGTACGTGCAGAACTCACCAAGTACCCAGTATCCACTCGTGTGAACCTCAAGGGAACCATCATCGTAGCACGCGACATCGCCCATGCCAAGCTGAAGGCTCGTCTGGATGCCGGTGAGGAGATGCCCGACTACTTCAAGAACCATCCCATCCTCTATGCAGGACCTGCCAAGACGCCAGAAGGCTATCCTTGCGGCTCCATGGGTCCCACCACGGCCAACCGTATGGATCCCTATGTGGATGAGTTCCAGGATCATGGCGCATCCCTTGTGATGATCGCCAAGGGAAACCGTTCCCAAGTGGTCACCGATGCCTGTCATAAGCATGGCGGATTCTACCTCGGCTCCATCGGAGGTGTGGCTGCCGTCCTCTCTCAGAGCAGCATCAAGAGTATCGAATGTGTGGAATATCCGGAGCTCGGCATGGAGGCTATCTGGAAGATTGAGGTAGAGGACTTCCCCGCCTTCATCCTTGTGGATGACAAGGGCAACGACTTCTTCAAGACTCTGAAGCCGTGGCCTGCCACATGCTAATGAACCAATCAGAGAATCCGACAGATATGATAAAGAGGATTTTCAAACAGGTGGCCTTTGTCCTTCTGATGGCTGTCGTCTCCGGCTGCGATCAGAAGGCACAGACCACTGTTTCACCTGCATCACAGAACGACACGGCTACGGTGAAAGGAAACGATGAGAGTAAGGGGGATGACAAGCTGACCTACCGACAGGTGTCTCAGGAGAAGAAAGACGAGTCGGGTGAATATAAGATCATCATTGACTTCCCCACGGGCGGCAACGCCATCCTCGTCAATGCCATCCGTGAATACATCAGTGAGTCACTGGGTGATTCATACGCAGGTGATCCAGATGACAACAAACAGGGATCATACAGTGGTGACCTCAGCAACGGACAGCAGATGGTTGACTACTACTTCGACCTGAAGTATAAGGAGTTCAAAGGGGCTCATGACGAGATGGTCAAGAACACACCTGACAATCCTCCATCCTTTGCCTCAGAGACTGAGATACGCCATCTCTACGAGACGGATAAATTCGTTACCTACCAGTTCAAGAAATACGAGGACATGGGCGGTGCCCACGGAGGAACCATCATCACGGGTATGACCTTCCGTAAGAGCGATGGACGACGTGCAGACTGGGACCTGTTCACTCAAAGCACACAGGATATCATCAAGAAAGGACTGATGGAGTACTTCGAGGTGAAGACGGATGAAGAACTGGAAAACTGTCTGTCACTGGAGACCATCTACCTGTTGCCTCTTCCTGCCACTCCCCCAGTATTCGTCAAAGAGGGTGTATCATTCACGTATCAGCAATACGAGATTGCAGCCTACGCTGCCGGTCTCCCCTCGTTCATTGTTCCCTACAAGGAGGCCAAGGCCTTGATGAACACTACAGGTAAGAACCTGATACCTTAGCCTTCTCACTTTTTTGATATACATCAATTATTACCAAATAAAAGCACATCGTATTGTGCTTTTATTTGGTAGTTCATTGGTTTTTCTGCACCTTTGTACCAACAAAAAGATTGTTTAACAAAAATAAAAGACGAACAATGAAAAAATTAATGATGACATTGGCTGCCGCTACATTGATGACCATCAGTGCCCAAGCACAGGTTTACATCGGCGGTAGCATCGGTATCGGTAGCGTAAAGAACTTCAATGGCGACACAGAGACCACCTACAAATTCCTTCCCGAAGTAGGATTCGCACTGAACAACGACTGGTCGTTGGGAGTACAAGCCGGATTGATAAAAGGAGCCAGCGACTTCAGTGAAACAGCATTTGCCCAAGACACCGAGACCGAGGCTGTTACCATCAATCCCTATGTGCGTTACACCTTTCTCCATGGGAAGGCTGTGAATGCCTTCATCGATGGTGGTATCGGTTACACCAGCTACGACGATGTGGGCTCAGAGTTCAATATCGGCCTGCGCCCCGGTCTGTCAGTGAAACTGAACAACAAGGCAACTATTGTGACACACGTAGGATTCCTTGGCTATCGCACCTTCAATCCGGATGCCGACAATCTGGACAATTCGCATGTGTTCGGTTTAGATCTCGACGGAAGCAACATAACATTCGGACTGTATTACACATTCTAAAAGGTGAACCTTTTTCACAAGAATGAAAAATGGTAAGCGCACAGGAAGTCAGTACCTGTGCGCTTTCATTTTCTATCAGTCGTAAAGGCTGATTCATACCTGCTCATGATGTGAATATTTCTTCCCCTTTTCGACCACGGATGAACGATGGTTTTCATCCTCCTGCTGGTGCTCATCACCGTCACCGTCTCCGTCACCGTCATCCCCATCCGTCTTCGGAGTGGTCTTGGGCTTGGGAGCCTGCTTGCGCGTCTTCCTCGTGATCTCTCCCTGCATCATCTTGGCGTAGGGAACAAGTGAATCCGCAACCTTCGCGATGTCCTCGTCAGAGGATTCATCCGTCAAACCCTCGGAAGCCGACTGTGCCAGCTCCTCGATGGCTTTCTCTGTCAATCCAAAGTCCTTGCACTTGTCTTGCAGAGTCTTCAATAGTTTCTTGTTCATATTACGAATTGTGATTAATCACCACAAAGATATTGTCTTTCCGAATGAAACAAAAGGAACAAAGCAGCCCGTTTCCGACAATACTATTATTGTCGTGAAATGATGAAAACGGCATGGCGGAAAACGCCTCACAATACAATCATTACACTTTGTTTCCACTCCCAAACCTTCCTGTATAATTGCTGCATCTATATATGATGCCTGTCACCTCCTTGCCTAAGCCATACAACAGCCCATTGTGCTGTTGTTTGTTTGACTTGTTACGCGGGCAATATCCGCCTTTTCGGGTGCAGTTGCCGCAATTAGCTCGGTCTGTTGGAAAATCCTCTATCGTTGGTATTAGTGCTTTCATCGCGTTAATAATTTATCGTTTCTTGAAATACGGGCAAGTCTCAGGGTTGCCTGTTGTTGGCGGTTTGCAAGAGCATATCGTGCAATAGCCGTAATCTTGGTCGAAGTTCTTACAATCACACATCTTTCTTTCGTTTTATTTTGTTGTTTCAATTATTGTTCGTACCTTTGTAGTCTCCTTTGGGCACGTTGGGGTGAAAACCCAGATACCATCGGACAAAAGCCGATTAGGTTCGGAAAATAGGAGACTACGGTCATTCACTATTATTAAGGGAGTTTTCGCTCCCTTATTTATTTTTCACCCATTGCTTCTTGAATACCATTTCAAAGCGTTTGGGCTGTATTGTCTTGTATCCTCCAATGAGCCCAAGTATTTCGCTTGGATCTGACAACGAATTTGCTACATACCCGGCGTTGTCCTTTAAGAAGTATGGCATTGACTTTGCGTTGGCTATCCTCTCCTGGTTCTCCTTCATCCATTTCTGGAACCCCTCATTCGGCTCGATAATCTCCCCTTTGAAATGAAAGTCTGAAACATCCTCACCGTTCAGCACAGCCCTATGGTAAGCCATTCTCTCCTCCTCAGAGGCCAGTACAGGAACAATATAGCACCTACACTGCGGATGCCACCCCGTGAACACAAAGTCCTTCGGGTACTTCCCCTTCAGCGCCTCACATACCTCACACCCGAACGGATGGTTGCTCCGCTTCACCTCCATGCCCACCACAAACGGGATGCGGCTCCAACGGTCACAGTCGGCTGCTCTATAGGCCATGTTCGTCTCAGTACGCGTCAGCCTCATCGCGTTCTTGTAGCTGCTGCGGTATTCGCCCCTCCCTGGATGGTAGGCGGCACCCCACCCCTCCGTAAGGAGGAGTTGGGGGTGGCTCCTTAGGACAATCTGTCGCATTGGCTGAAATATTTCTGGTATCCGTGCTATCTGTGTGCCCTTAAAATTATCTGCAAGATCTGCGAGATCTGCATGACGCTAAAAGACTATCAGCCGTACAGGCTGATGATTTTGGGTTTTTCTCTCCGCTTCGCTATGAGTAACCGCTGGTTCTGTGACATAAATATAATATCTGTGTGAATACTCCGATAACTCTGTTAACTCTGTGTGAAGCATTGTCAAGATAATTCGTAAAAAATTAAGGATTGCAAAAGTTCTCTAATTGGGAGATGGGGAATGGTCGGAGTCTATGGAAGTGTCCAAAAGGGGCGTTTTGTGCAAGTAAAGGCTGATTGTATTCAAAGTAAAGGTTACTTGGATCTCAAGTAAAGGTTACTTTGAAGGTAAGCAAAGGTTACTTCAAACCCAATTAAAGGTTACTTGCATTCGTTCCAGACGTTACTTACATCCTTTCCGACGTCATCTAAGGGTCGTTCCGACGTCACTTTACCCCCTATAGATGACGGCGGAACAAGTGTTAGATGCCGTCGGAACAGGTGTTAACGCCGTTCGGAACAACCCTTAGATGACGCTTCTTCGAAAATATATGATTCCTACTTTGAATGTTTTGTTGGATGCCCTTACGGGCAGAAATCCTACAAAATCTATCCAAAATCAAACAAAATCAATCACCCAAAAAC
>OCTX012189701.1_pt1 | contig 18644 bp, 13 predicted proteins | sample 1539691 | NCBI WGS metagenome assembly OCTX01 (sample SAMN02144231, study PRJEB22623) | gut metagenome | biome: sheep rumen | host: Ovis aries | place: New Zealand | reverse complement strand
CAAGCGGCTTATAATGAGACACTGAAGGAAGACTTTAATTATAAAGAGTATAGGTCACTTGTCCTTGAGGCTCATTCGCTCTTAGATAAATTGAAATGGGGTGATGCCCATGCTTGATCTAGTTAAGAATTATAAAGAAAGTTTGAAGTCTGATGGAACTGTAATTGGCGATATCAGACGGAATACTGCGAATGAACTGATTAATTATACTTTTACAGAAGACCCTGACTATAAAATGGTTAGGATTCTTAAACAAGATGGTTGGCATTTAGAAGATGCTAAGTATCAATATCATGTTACACAGTCTATTTCTTCAAATGCGGTTGACTGGTATTTGCAGTTTCGACCCGGTGTACATTATCCTATTGGTACTTATGTATTAATTCCTGATGACGATGAAACTATGCCTAGAACATTTGATGAGGAAAAGCATTTCTTTGAAATGTCTAGAAAGCAAGCTATTTCTGATGGTAGACATAGCAGATTGTGGTTCATCGTAGACAGGAATTATGCCACCCATTTTGTTAGATATAATATTGTACGTTGTAATTGGAATTTTAAATGGATTCATGATGGTGTTGTTAGACATGCTTATGGGGCAATTAGGAACGCTAATTCTTATACCAGTGGTAGGTGGGATGACGAAATGTCAAGCGCATTAAATGATTTGACTGGTATGTGGATTCCTGATTTACATTATGTCTACGGTAATAATCTAAAAGCCCTTGGATTGGATGATAACCGTACTCTTGATTATGAAACACGATTAATGATTACCAATAACTACTTAGCACCGAGAGTGTTTGAGGTAACTAAGATTATTGATGTCAGTAACTCCGGCGTAATCAAGTACAGTATCAAACAAGACGAGGTAGATGAAACCAGAGATAACATAGAACTTGGAATCTGTGATTACTATACCAAGACAGGCGAACTTCAAGTTAAGCCACCAGAAGAGAATACGAATCCAGAAACATATATTGGTTCTATTAAAGAAATGATGCTAGTGGACGATGAACTGACTGAGAATCCCGATGGAACTGGCAAACTTAAGATTGGTGTTGCTAGTTACTTCAAGGGCGAATTCTCGTCTGAATTTGTTGATCCTGAATGGCATGTTGAATTAGTAGGCGATAATTATACCGATGAAGAACGTAAATATTATTCTAGACTGATTAAGATAAATGAATTTGATCATAGTATCATATCAGTTAAACCGGGTAAGGCTTCAAGTCTTAAAGGTAAGCAATTTAAACTTGTGGTTAGTGATATCAACGGAAACTATTATGCCACATATGATTTAGAAGTGGAGGCATAATATGAAGAGAGATTTAGCTAATATTACACGAGATTTAGAGAATACAAAGAACAATGATATCATTCGTAAGAAAGCTATTGTTCAAAAGATATTTGAGGAAGACCCGGATTTATGGGAATTATTAGGTACTAAACCTAAGATGCCCAAGAATAAATTTGCCGATCCAGATAATCCTACTGAAGAGGAATTACAAAAGCGGAAAGAAATTGAAGAATACAATGAGAGAATAACACATAAACAGATACTGCCATATCTGAAGCTTATTGGTATTCAGAAGGAAGTATTAAACTTCATTGCATTCGACTTAGAGGACAGAGGTGTTTCATTTAATCCTGCGCTCAAAGAGCAACAACTCACAGTAATGTGTCTTGTACATGAGAATGATGTGGATACTGAATATGGAATTTGTAGACAAGATTTACTTGCCTATGTTGTAAAAGACCTTCTGTCATGGACAAATAGTTTGGGCAAACAATTGCAATGTACTAAAGATTATCAAGATATTATTGATTTTAAGTATTATGCAAGAATATTGCACTTTACTATTACCGAGCCAAATACACAAGGATACATGGGAAGGAATAATTCATATGACAGATTTAAAGTATGAGTTTGACCCTCTTCAGATGTACTTTGGTGAACCTTATGTTATTCCAAGTGAAGTTGCGAATGATATAACGATTTACGAACCTACTATAGGCGATATCCTGACATTTGGTGAAAGAAAGTTCTATTCCGCTTTAAATGTTTTTGTAACGAATCCTACTTCAAACAGAGTTATGCTCTGGGATAATGGATTGGATTGGAATAAATTATCTGATTATGATTTATTCTTATTATTATACAAATCACTAAAAGACGGTGTTGCAAGACTTTTGTTTGGTGACATTGATTTTACCAAGTTTGAGATATGTAAGACCGTATCTGAAGATAAAGAATCTTTCATTCTATATAATCAAGAACAGAATTATGTAATTGATGAAAAAGTCTATAATACCATGTCTGCTTATCTAAGAACTATGTTCAACATATTTCCTAAAGTAGAAAAAGCGAAGGGTAAAACAACTAAAGAATGGATTATCATGGAAGAACGTGAGAAGTTAAACAAGGATAAGGACAAAGATTATAAATCTAATCTTCTGCCCCTTATTTCTGCTTGTGTTAACCATCCGGGTTTCAAGTATAAGACAAATGAGTTAAAGGAGGTTCATATAATGGAATTTATGGACTCAGTTCAAAGACTTCAAGTATATGAATCTACTACTGCTCTTCTGCAAGGTAGATTTAGTGGAATGATAGATACTTCAAAGATAGACGATAAAGAATTCAACTTTATGCGTGACATATATACAAAATAAATTGAAAGGAGAATAAAGCTATGGCTTTTAAATTAGATGATCTGATTAACTGAGTAATACTGGATACTAAGATAGTCAGCATGTATAGTGATATGCATGAAGAAAGCCATAATAACCTAATTGCGGGAAACCCCTAAAGATAATAGAACCACAACAGAAAACCTCAAATGGTTTATATGTGATGGTTACGAAAGTAGAAAAAATCTATTATATGGTGCAAGGTTAAATCCTAAACATTGTTGCAATGGGCAATCCGCATCTAAGACCGAAAGGTAAAGATCAACGACTATTCCAAGAAGGAAGTACATTCAAGTGAATGGAAATGGTTAGCACCTAATTAGGTGAAGATATAGTCTGGTCTGTTATGAAAATAACAGAAGTTCATAAGAGAACTGTCTTGGATTAACGAACCAAGATGAACAAAATATTATCGTATCGATAGAATCCAGTATGGCGTAGCCGAGGATTTCAGCGGTAATCTTCTGTATACCCTGACTCAGCTTAATAACGCCACAATCAATATCACTGCTACTTCTCGTGATATCAACGATGCTAGAGGTACTCTGGTTAAGAGATTCTGGGATGGGTGCGACACGTTTGCTAATAGTAAAAAGTTAGCACATATTTGTTTAATATGAACTGATAATTTGATGAGTAGAATGATAGGGTAACGCCTTGAAATGCTCACGCTAGATGGATATGCGTATATTCGTATAAAGCTCCATGACAAAGGCTGAGAGTAACCGTATTAATGCGAAAGTGGTTCAGAGATGAATTATGTTGCCTATAAGCCAAGCGTCTATAAAATACCTATGATTAGAATGTTTTCAACTGACGAACTTGCGAATTAAAAATCCTATAAGAATACTGATAGAAATGTCAGGTGTGTTAGTGTGGTTTAGTAAAATTCTATCCTATGAACAACCATAATATGTTACAGGCATATTCTAGCTAACAGGATTATAGCAAGAATCTAAGGGTATATATGTAAAGATAGAATTATCGGAACGTGGAAAGGTATTGAATTTCGTATGAAATAATCTGACGAAGAATAATAAGCAGATGAATCAATACTGAAAAGTAGTGATCGAACTGTTGACACTTCTTGCAATGAGAAGTCGAGGGATGGTCACAAGTCAATTGCAAAGAATAAGTATTATTGAGTCCATACCGTGGATTGAATAATGCTTATATCGTGAAAGCAAATGATGGAACGCCGTATGAGATCGAAAGACTCATGTACGGTGTGGGACAGGGGAAAAGATGGAGATAATATCAAAATCTTACCTATTGTCATAAAGACTGGTGAATTCACCGCTACCAACGCTATGCTTAATCTGAACGTACTTGGTGAGGCTTCTGGTGAGGGTAAGAAACTTGCTACTCAGGAATCTCCGATTACTATGCCGAAGATTATCACTGTTCAGGCTAACACAACTGCTACTCTGAAAGATTTTCAGCAGGGTACTGTGAAGGTTTATGGTCTTGGTACTAACGGTACTATGCTTGATGAGTACACTGTTTCCTCTGGTAATGCAGATGAGACTCACTATGCAATTACTTCCGCAGGAGTTCTTACTCCCCCGACTGATTCTCAGGTTTCTCAGTACATTGTTAAGTATAATCGTACAGTATCTTCTGGCGTTATGATTGCCAACAATGCAGATAAGTTCCCCAGAACTGTTAAGCTGACCCTTAAGGCTCTTGCTGTTGACCCGTGTAGCGCAGATACCCTTCAGGCTATCTACATTGTTCTTCCGTCCTTCCAAGTATCCCCGGAGGTTGAAATCAACATCGGTTCTGATACTCAGGAACTTAACTACAACGGTGCGCTTCAGGTAGACTACTGCTCTACCAACAAGGCTCTGTACTACATTTATGTAGCAGAGGATGACGCTGAAGAGTAATTAAATACTCTATCTATAAAGGATAGGCGGGGTTCGACTCCCCGTCTATCTATTTTTTAATTTTATAATGAAAGGAATGAACACCAATGCTAGTGAAGAATAATAGAAAATGTATTAACTGCGGCAAGGTGTACACATATTGTGAAGGTTGTGCTGAGTTTGCACATATGCCCAATTGGATGGCGGGTTTTCATGACGAGAACTGCAAAAACATCTTTATGACTTGTGCTGACTTCAATGGCGGCATTATGGATAAGAATACCGCTAAAACAATCCTGTCAACTTGTGACTTGTCTAATAAGGCAAACTTCCACTCCTCTGTCCAGAAGAATCTGGAGATCATCTTTGGTGTTGACGAAGAGGTTAAGGAAGAGCCTGTTGAGAAGGAAGAGCCTAAAAAGGTTCAACGTATTTCAAGGAAGAAGTGATTCTTCCATGCACAGTGATTTTTGATTAGGGGAATATAGCCTTGTTACTGTGCTATGTTCCCCTTTTTCTGTTTTTAGGAGTAAAAGGATGAAAAATGAATCTAATCTTCACCCTAGACCATATTATGTAAATGAAGTGGTCAGAATAGTAAACCCTAAACAGATGAGATTTTATGTTTCTAAGGGGATATATCCAATAGATATGTATGTCAGTGAAGACGATTGGGATAATCAAATAGTTGTTTATATCTTCCTAAGAGAGGAGACACAGGATTTATATCAGAAATGGATTAATCATGATTTAGGGTGATGACATGAGTAGAAGTAAATATAATGTAGATTCCAACACCACCAACAGAACTTGTGACGGTGTTATTTTTGACTCTAGACAAGAGATGCTATACTACCGTGATGTTCTTAAACCACTTGTAGAGTCTGGCGATGTAACCGAATACGAACTTCAGAAGAAATATGTATTACAGCCGGGGTTTGTACATGATGGTAAGAAGATACTTCCTATTACCTACATAGCTGATTTTTGGATGAGGTTTAAAGACGGTCATGAAAAGGTAGTTGAGGTTAAGGGGTTTGCCGATCAAAAAGCACCAATTAAGAGAAAGATGTTTTATTACGTTTATCCTGACATTGAACTTGTTTGGATGAAGTATGTAGTAAAGTTTGGCGGTTGGATTACCGATGAAGAATACAAGGTAATGAAACGCAAGGAGAAAAAGGAGAAAGCCGTATGAGAATTGATGAATTAGCTAAAGAGATTGCTAGTGCTAAGACAGAAAGTCAGAAGACTGGAATTGTAAAGAAACATGTAGTTAAGGACTACTGCCCTATTGGGATGAAGTATGCAGTGCTTAGAGATATGCAGGAGAAGTCTGTAGTTGAAGATAATAATGGTACAAAATATCTTGAGATGACTCTTCATAGAATTAATTACACTCTTGCTATTGTAATTCTGTATACAGACCTTGAGTTACTGCTTAAGGAAGATGGTACTGTAGATGCATTTGGTTCTTATGATGTACTCATGTCAACACAGATTATGGGTTATCTGCTTAACCTTATTGGCGAAGTTGAGTACGCAGAACTTGAGTGTATTAACAAGTCTCTGATGGATACATTTGATATGAAGAATAATTCCTTTAAATCTTTCATGGCAGACATCATGCAGAATATGGGCGTGATCATTGGTACTCTTGCTAATGATGGATTTAGTGAGTTTGGAAAGATTGTTGAAGATGAAAACAAGATGAAGAAGTTTAGAAAAGAACTAGATTCATTCTTAAATAAATACACTGACAATGGTAAGGTTGTCAAACCGAAGAAGTAACATTAACCCCTCCTAGTGAGGGATATTCTTTATTAGGAGGGATTGCCTATGGCGGGTGTGATAGATAAGACTGACATTGAAGCCGATATCAAAAAATTTGTAGAAATATATTGTAAAACTGGTGCAAAAATAGCCGGGGAAGAATTTGAGAAAAGAGCAAAGAAAGCTATTCAAGCTTTTTATAACGATCATTCTCCCAGTTGGTATCATAGAACTGGAAACATGCAACATTCCTTTAAAAAATATTACCATAATAATTCTGATATTATATATGGTGGTGTTCGGATAGGTACTGAAGACATGGGGTCATATGGCTATGCATATAAATTCGGTGGTTGGCATAAAGTCCCCGGCCCATATTATCCATACGGACAAAATAATCCGTCAAGTATTGTTGAAGGTGTTTGGAAGCATGGTGACAGAGTAACAGCAAAAGAATCTGAAGAACCATTGGAAGTATTAAAAAGAACGACTATACTCAATCACCAACTTATTACATCAATCAAAAAAAGAGCTATGCAAGCCGCCTGTTCTGCAAGTTATAGTGTAATTCAACCGTATATGAATTAACCGAGGAGGTGATGAAACAGAATGGGAACAACTATTGATATTGTTCAAATAGGTTTTAAACTAAAAGACAATTCTAAAGCGATAAGTAGTAAGGTTTTTGCTGACCTACAAAAACTACATGAATTAGGGTTAATTAAACTAGATATTGATGACAAAGGTGTTCAAAGCAAGCTAGCCAATATTGCTAAGATGCTAGATAACCAACTTTTTAGAGTGGACTTAGGTAGTATTTCCGCTGATTTCTTGAAAGGATTAGGGGATGTATCTAAAACAGCAGAGCAACAGTCTGCTTCACTCCAAAAGTTCCATGATCAACTTGTTGCTATCTCATCTCTTCCTACTGACCAATTGGACAGACTTGCTAATATGCAAGCAGTTGATTGGAATAAGGTATTTCATATTAATACGGATGACATTGAGAGACAACGTGAACAAATTAAGCAATATGTAACAACCGAAGAAGAGGCAGTAAATAAATTAAAAGAATTACAGCAACAAGAGCAACAGCTTAAAGCACAGAAGAAAGCTAACCCTTCTTTGGATGTTGATAAGGCGTTACAGAAGAATTACGAAGAACAGATTAAGTATATTGAGCGTATCAAGGCACTAAAAGCAGATGTACAGAATTTTGACATAGAGGCTTATGCCAAGGGAAAAGGATTCTCTCTTATTCCGCAAGATACAATCAATAAAGTTCAGGAAGTAAATTCTCAACTTAAGGAGACAGTACAACTTATTAGAGATATTGGAAGTACAAAGGTAGCTTCTGATATTGGTACTGATACTCTTAAGTCTGGAATTATTCGTCAAAGAGTTGGTAGTCAGGTAGATAATTTCTTGGCTACTCATAGTGGGCAGGGTGGAAGTAATAACCTTGGCGCAGATACTCAAGCACTTAAGGGTTCTATGGATGCTCTTAAAGGGAGTATTGATAATCTACAAAAATCAGTAGATGCCCAAGGTCAGGCTGTTACCAATGGATTAACAAATCTAAACAATACAACTAATGCTGTTAATAACGCTGTGTCTGGAATTACTGGTTCTGTTAATGATTTACCGGGACATTTAGGGACTTTAAATTCCAATATTAGCAGTTTAACAAGTGGAATTAATCATCTTAACAATAGCAACAATAATAATAACAATAATAACGGTAATAATAACAATAACAATAATAATAACAATAATGGTAAACCACATATAAATAATGTTCCACAGGGAAATAATAATAACGGTGGGCAAGGTGGTAGTGGACATGTTATTGGGCGTTATCTGACTGACTTAGAACGAGAGGCAGATTTACAAAATCAAATTCTAAATGCTACTACGCAACGTGAGCGTGTAGAAGAAAGAATGGAATTAAATGCTACTCGTAGGGCTAGAGCCAGAAATGAAAGACAATTCTTAACTGGTTTATACCCCGGTGGTGGTGCTGATTCATACTACACTCCTGAACAGATTGCCTATGCTAAAGCGCAGGAAAATAGGATTAGATATAATACTCGTCTTAATGACTATGCGACTCAAGCGCAGACAATGATAAGTGAGCAGTCTTATAACAAGACTACTGCTTTTAGGCAACAGTTAGAGGAAGTTCTAAACATTGTTAATCAGCTTAGAGGAATGGGTGATTATGATTTATTCTCTCCCGATGACCTTAGTCAAGCTGAACAGTTAGAGCAAAGAATACAGCAGATATTTACTACACTTAACAGCAAGACGCATAAAGATGTTTTTCAGTTAGTTCCTGAGAAAACAGTAGCTAACATGCAAAAGACCTTTGAGTCTTATCTGAGTAACAACACTAAAGGATTAAAGCCGTTCGAAAGTCAGATAACACAGATTCGTAATGAATTTGCTAGATTAATGAATAGCCCCGGCGATGCCTCCAAAGAAGCCGTAGATGCTCTTGCTACTTCTGTATCTAATTTGCAGACAGAAATGGCGAGAACAGGCAATACAGGAAAGACATTCTGGGATTCTTTTAAGAGCAGAATGACGAACCTTGGAACGTATATTGGTTCGTTCATGTCTTTCTATAGAATCGTTGGCTTTATAAGAGATGTAAGTTCTACTGTAACAGACTTAAACTCTAAGATGGTTGAACTGTCTAAGGTTTCTAATTCAAGTCTTGGAGATCTTGAAAGACAGTTTAGTGAATTTGAATCTATTTCTAAAGAGGTAGGCGGTACTATTTCGGATACCATTCAAGCTACTGCTGACTGGTCTAGAAATGGTTTACCACTTCCTGATGCAAAAGAACTCGCAAGAGTTGCTCAAATCTATAAAAACATTGGTGATGGCATTGACATCAATCAAGCCAATGAATCTCTAATTTCTACTATGAGGGGCTTCAATATCGAAGCGAAAGATTCAATGCAAATAATTGACGCTATAAACGAGGTTTAGCGGCCCTCTTATCCAAAATCAGAAATATGGATAGGATGCGAAAATCCCAAACTGCTGGGACACCCTAAAGCTAACTAGCCTGATAATATTGGGAGTCGAAAGACAGAAATAAGTAGTTAGATGGTATATGGTGAGAAAAAGCGTATTAATACGTCCTAAGTACCGTGACAATGGGCAATCAGCAACCAAGCCTACATTAGTAGGAAGGCTCACAGACTTTAAGGGATGGTGCGTTTCTGAATATATCGCACAGATAGAAAGTCGAGCATCTGTGAAAGTAGATGTGTCATATTTGAAGTAATATGAATTGGCTAGGAGTAAAATATGAAAAAATACGATGTACATACAACAAGAAATATTACACTTGAACAATGGTGTAAAGATAATAATGTATTAGATGTTCTTGAAAGATGGGATTACGAATTAAATGATAAGAAACCATCTGAGATTGTTAATTTATGGCAAGGTAAATATTGGTTTAAATGTCAAGATGGAAAACATGAAAGTCAATTACATTACATTGGAAATATAATTAGAATAGGATATGTTCCCAAATGTTTTAAATGCAGAAGTTTTGGATGTTGGTGTGAAGAAAATAACAGAAAGGATTTATTGAATAGATGGGATTATGAACTGAATAATAAATCTCCTTATGAAGTGTTTTTTACAACTACTGATAAGTATTATATGAAATGTCCAAAAGGCATACATCCAAGTGAGTTAAAGAACATTGGGAATATGATAAAACAATATGGTAGTTCTAGATGTGATGGGTGTTATTCTATAGGTCAATATGGAATTGACAATATTGACAAAGATTTTATACAAAAGTATTGGTCACAAAATAATACTGAAGACCCAATGCTGATTAATAGAAATTCAAAAAAAAAGGTTTTGATGAAGTGTGTAGAAAATCCAGAACATGGGGAGTACCCTATTTCTTGCGTCAATTTCTATAAGGGGAAAAGATGCCCATATTGCTCTAAAAAGAAAATGTTTATTAAAGATTCTTTAGGATATCAGTTTCCACAGATATTTGATATATGGGTAGAAAATAAAAGAACTCCATATGACGTTTATCCACAATCAAATATATTTGTATATTTAAAATGCGAAAAACATGGGCAATATAGAACAAAACTTACAAGTGCATATCAAAGAGGATTTAAATGTCCGAAGTGCATGCGTGAGTTACATGAGTCAAAACTTCAACGTAAAGTTAATGAATATTTATGTAGTTTGTATGACACAGTAAATCATGAATTTGAATGTAATATTATAGCAACAAATCCCAAAACCAATTATAAATTGCCATATGATAATGAAATACCAGAAATCAAATTAATAATAGAAGTTAATGGGGGACAGCATTATAAAGCTAGTTCCTATTTTTATGGTGAAAATCAAGAAGAAGCCAATGAAAAATTTAAACAACGCCAAGAACTTGATAAGTTAAAAATGGAATATGCATTAAATCAAGGATATGAATTTCTTGTAATTCCGTATTGGGCAGACGACAAAAAAGAAACATGGAAAACGCTAATCGATGATAAAATAAATTCAATTACTCACCCCTAGCCAAATGAGTATAGAATTGTGCTAACACACAACCCATCGATAGTGGAGGTATTGGAGAAGCCCTCAAGCGTTCAGCCGCATCGTTTCAAGCGGCAAACACAGATTTAAATGAAGCTATTGCTTTGATCACAGCCGCTAATTGTATTGGTGGACTACATAGAAATATGTAGAAATGAATATTCTTAACTACTGGAAAGTCCTTAGAGCCATACACCACAATAACAGAGAAATCATGTTATGACGGTTTAACAACGTATGGATTGGATAATCAGTAACGAAGTCTCCTAACGTACCCCAATGAACAGTTGGTATTAGTCGAGGAGAAACGCTCAACGACCATTCCCAAGTCGGGTTGTAAGAACAGAATAAAAGTGGAAATCTTGAATACTTACAACAACAGAAGTACGGCACAATCGCAAATGGTGCGGGTGAAAATCCCTTAAATGGAAATGGAATACCCTTAACAGGAAAGCTGAAGGTGAAGATATGGTCTATTCACTATAGAAATATAGTGCTTACAAAATAATTTATGCTATGAGGTTAATTATGAATACAAACAAAAATAAGTTTATGTGCGAGTCTGTAAGACTTTGCAGATTCCTATATGGACTAGGTTTTGATAAAGAGTCTATACAACAAGACAATAGAGAAAAATGGTTATTTGATAGAAGTCCTGAACTCCAAGAAAGTTTAGACTTCTATTTTTTAATGCGTAAAAAGCTAAGAGACAAACAGGAGCGGATGAATAATGAAGAAAATAAAATATGTGTGCAAAGTGTGCGGGAAACCATATGAATCCTATAAAGAGACTAGCAAATATTGTTCAAGACCATGTAGAAAAAAGGATAATAATTTTGACGTAATTTGTAGTACTTGCGGAAAGCCATTTAGTGTTTATAAGTCTAGATATGAAAAAGTCATGTCTGGAGAGATAGGTGGATTTTATTGCTCAAAGGCATGTTTTGATATAGCACAGACAACTCGTGTAAAGAAGATTTGTGAATACTGCGGTAAAGAATATGATATCGTTAATTGTTTTAAAGATATTCAAAAATATTGCAGTAAAGAATGCTACGAAAAATACAGATATGAGCATGCTAAATCGTATCAAAGGAAAATATGTCCATACTGTAATGAGGAATTTATAACAACAAGGTCTAAACAAATATTTTGTTCTAACGAATGCAAATTTAAATACACAAGAACAGAAGATTCAGAAATATCTAGATATATCAGGAAAAACAATCATGGTTGGAGAAATAAGGTTATCGATAAAAAGGATTATAAGTGTGAACTTACTGGTAGAACAGATAATTTAATTGTTCATCATGTTAGAAGTTTTAATTTAGTGTTAGATGAAGTCCTTAATGAGTTTAACATTAAAGCAGATGATAATATGAGCAACTATGATGATGCGTTTTTGAAACAAGTATTATATCGCTTCAGAGAGATACAAAATAAATATCCAGTTGTATTAATACATGAAGATATTCATAAATTGTTTCATCATGAATATGGTTATGGATATAATACCGAAGAACAATGGAACGAATTTGTCGAAAGACATAAAAATGAATTTAAGAAAATAGCATAAATATTTATTAAGGGGAGGTAATTGCGATACCTCTCAAATGAAAAAGAATGCGGTTACCCAGAACCCTTCAAAAGTCGGTAACATGTGGAAGACAAACAAAACTGTCTTATTGTACAGAAATGTGCATAGAGAATACATTTAACTGCTAGTAAAACCTAAAGCCACACACCACAATAGTTAAGCGATTAACTATGAAGGTGCGAAAGCAGAAACAACGTGTGGATGATATATGGTCAAAAGCCTAAGTATCGTGACAATGGTAGTTTAGCATCCAAGCCTCTCTCTGAGGGGAAGGTTCAACGACTAGATTCATGTCGAGTTATGGACTAGAGAATAAGGGTAGAATCCCGAATATCCATAACAACAATCGTAGGGCGTTATCGTAAATGGCGTGGGTGAGAATCCCTTAAATCGAAAAGGTGTACTCCTCTCCTATTATATAGGAAGGATGAAGATATAGTCTAATCTCATGTGAAAGCATGAGGGTTTATCCTGCGTGTCTTGCGAACACACAAAATATGGTGAGTTTCGGCCCGTATAAGGGGTAAAGTGATGCCCATCTATAGTGAAAACTATAGTCTATGTTACGGGATATAAAATACATAGCAAATACAACTATATAAGTCAAAAGGTAAGGGATACCCAAGACTTAGGAAAGACCGAAAGGAATCCTCAGAGACTGCGGGGTACATATGGTAACATATGTGCTGAAGTTGTTCTACTCTCATTATGGAAGTAGTGATATACAGTCCGAACTTGCAATATAATCCCAAAATAATGAAATGCAAGAATGTGCCAGAAATGACACATCGCCAGAAATGGTCAGTAGCCTTATAGGTGAAAGTAACAGATTGGCTAAATCAGAGTTAGTAGAGATGGGCGAGGACACTGAAGGAATGATAGAGTCCACAGCCACTCTCCGTGATATGATCAAAGGAATGACTGGCTTCGATATTATGAAAGATGAAGAAACATTCAAATCAATCTACGAGATTATCGTAGGTATTGGTGAGAAGTGGAAAGATCTTTCTGATATCCAACAGGCAGGATTGCTTGAAAAATTAGCAGGAAAAACGCAAGCCAACACACTTGCATCTGCACTCAACAACATAGACATTCTTAAAGAAGCATATGAATCAGCAGAAAACAGTGCAGGTTCAGCTTTACAAGAACAAGAAAGATTTGAAGAAGGACTTCAATATCATCTTAACCAATTTAATATTGCAAGAGAAGCACTCTCTCACAATATTATGGATTCCGAATTAGTAAAATTCTTTGTAGACCTTGGTACGGTTGGAGTAAAGGCTATTGATGCTATTACTCAAGCAGTAGGCGGTTTATCAGTTGCTATATCGGGATTAATGCTTGCAAGAGGTTTAGCAAGCGGGCAAGGAATACTGTCATTATTTAATAGTTTAGGTAGCGCAATTAGTGACTTGATGTTAAATGGTGCTGTAGCTTTTGAATCAGCAGGACTCACAGGAGTGGCAAATGGTCTTGTTGGAATTGGTGCGGCAGTTCCTCACGTTGCTATGGCTGTTGCCGCTATTACTGCTTTATCAGCCGCACTTACAGCCGGATATAAGGCATATGACAATTATGTCCATAAATATGAGAAGTCCTCACAAAAACTAGACAAAGCAACATCTTCTCTTACTGAAAAGAAGAGCGAGATAGATGACTTAAATAGTAAATATGAAGATTTACAGAAACAGATAGAAACCTTAAATTCTCTTGATGGAGTAAAGCTTGCGAAAGACGGTGAAAAAGAACGTCTAGAAGCTGAAAGTAAGGAACTTCAGAGACAAATTGCACTCAAAGAAGCGGCGGCTAAACTGGATGCCGCTGAAGCTTATAATGCAAGTAGAGAAGTCTTTGATAGTACCGTACAAGGTCATGATAGTTTTGATGTATCTGCTGTAAGAGCGGGAATGACAAGAAGCGAATATCTACATTCTATAGGACTAGAATCTTCTGCTTCTCCTCGTTTAAATATCAAAGATGCTATTCCTGCGGAGTTTAAGTATTATCAAGCACTTCTTGAACAGAGAAAGCAAATCGAGGAAGACATTGACAAGCTTTCAACAGATGAAGATGGTAAGCATAACTCAGAAAAAGCTAAAGAAAACTCAGATGAAATTAATGAGTTAAATAAGCAAATACAACAGAATGAACAGGCTACTACTGCTTCTAAACAATCCATTATTGAATGGTCTAATTCATTACAAGAAGCCGCAGAAAGTATCAAGACATACGAAGAGTACGGTTATATTCTTACGGATGATGATAGAGCGACAATACAATTAGCGCAAAGTACCAGAGAACAAGTTGATGCCATGCTTGAATCTGAACAAGCTACTGGTGGTGCGGCTGATGCTCAAGGTAAACTGGCTAATTCTATTATAAAAACATCTGAGCAGATGACCAAACAGAAAGCCAAGATAGACCAACTGTTAGCTGATTACAAAGAAATCCAACAGTTATCTCTAGGCTCTGATGGTGTTGATGTTGAACTTGATGATGAACAACTTAAGAAGTATGGTGCGGCTCTTGAGTATGTAAATGGTGTATATCAGCTTAATCAGGAAAAGCTTCTTGAACTTGCTAATCAGAGAAATCAAACTGAAATAGATAGTTTGAATAATCTTAAGAAACAAGCTAGTCTGCAATATCTTCAGAATATCCAAGACATAGAAAGATATAATGAACTTCTTGCAGAAGGACAGAAGACACTTGAGAATGGTGACAGTATTGAAAGCCACATTGCTAATTTAAAGAATGATAATGCGGCTCTTTTACAGCAAACTGATATATATAGTTATTATATTAATCAACTTGAAAATGTTACCAGTGCATATCAAAGATGGCTTAATGTATCCGGGCAAGAAGTTGATAGTGCAAGGTTTACGGGTGTACAAGATGCGTCAAAATCTGCTCTTGATATTATTAAGAGCGGTAAAGTAGGAACAGAGAAATATCAAGTTGCACTTGATTTCTTAATTCCTGATGGTGTTGACCGTGAAGACGCAGACGCTGTTAAGAAATATATCAATAAGAACATTACCCCATACTTTACTGAAGATGAAACTGGAATCAAGAAATTCCTTAAAGAAGCAAGTAGTGAAGCAAAGGGTATCTTCTCGTATGATAGTAAAAGTGGTGAATATACCTTAAATGAGGGTATGACAACAGAAGAGATCATGAAACGTATGGGATGGTCTGAAGATGTTGTTCGTGCCATGTTTGACCAACTTAAGGTATATGGTGCAGATTTTGAGTGGGATGTTGAGGGTCTTCATACAACAGAAGAACAGTTAATGCATACTGAATCCGAACTTGAGAAACTCAATCAAGAGAAGGAAAAGTATAATAATGAAGAATTCTCTGAAGAAAATGAAAAGAAGATAGAAGAACTCAACGAAAAAATCGAAGAGGCAACCAAACATTCTAAAGAATTACGAGATGAACTCAAGCAATCCACTGTTGAGAAAATTGATAAAAAGATTGAAGAAAATGGTGGACTGCAAACACTTTGGGGAGAAACAAAAAATTCAGGAAAAGATCCAAAGCAGATTAGCCAAGAACTTGTTAAAATGCTTGATATCAGCAGTCCTATTGAATTACAACTCTATACTGAGGACGCTGAGGAAAAGGTTAGAAATCTCCAAACAGAGATTCAAAAATTATATGAACAGCTTGGTAAAGGATCAATCACCCAAGAAGAGTTTAACACTAAGTTAGGTGAAAAGACTGCTGATCTTGAGACAAAAGAAATGACCTTAGAGTTGCTTCAGCAAGTTATTCTTGAGGATGCCGGAATTACTACTGAGGAAACTGTAAAAGGTATTAGTAGTACCCTTGATACCGTGAAGGGACTTCTTGATAATATTTATGGTGTATTGTCAAAAGATAATCCAAGTGATAATGGTCAACAGCAAGGTGGTAGTGGAAATAATCCTCCCGCCGCAGAACAAAAGCCTCCCGCTGAAGCTAGAGGAAGCAGTGGTCGTGATGGTAATCGGCATCAAGGTGGTTCTCAACGTCCATTACCTGACATCGAGCAGAAGGTAAATGTTGATACATCTGAAGCGGATAAGAATCTTGCGGCAACTGAACAAAAGGCAAATGAGACAAAAGGTGCTGTTGAAAATATTGGTAAGACAAACACATCTGTTAATATCAATGATAATTTCTCAGCGGTTGAAGCAAGGGCCATTAGGTTAGGTAATACAATTGCAACCCTTATTCGCAACCTTGGAAGACTTGGTGGTATGGGTGGTGGCACATATGATTCGTCAAATAATCCAAATGGAGCGCACCAAGTAAAAGGTAATGCCTTTGCTCGTGGTAATGATATTGTTGGTGAACAAGGCAGAGAACTTGTTGTAGATCCAAATAGAGGCATTTGGTATACGGTAGGTGAATCCGGTACAGAGATGATAGACCTTCCAAAGGATGCTATTGTTTACTCTCACAATCAGACAGAGGCACTTCTCAAAAGTGGTGTAACTACTAGAGGAAAATCCAAAGGTCGTTCATTTGCCGAAGGAACTAAATATGCTCCTACCCCAGAAGAAATGAAAAAATATATTTGGGGTAATATTGATTTACAGCATAGACAGCCTTATTTCTATACCGATGAAGATGGTTGGGATCATGTAAACACCGTACTAGGAACGCACAAGTTTTCTAGAGGTTTACATTTTGCATTAGCCGGACTTGCTCAAGGCGATGAAGTATATCAAATAGATGATGGTGCTTTACAATGGTATGCAGACCAACTAACAGCACAGTCAACAGACCCAGATACTATTCTTAGTCTTGATAAGCAAGGATTTACCGATGACGCAGGAAACTGGTTACATGACCTTGTTGCTTATGTAGGTACTAATGCCGAAGAAGCTGAACGTATTTCTCAAATAATGCATGTTATCTCTGATGAGTATGAACGGTCTATTGGTACTTATGCTAGAGGTAACGCATTTGCTAACGGTACTCTTGTAGGCGAACGTGGACGAGAACTGGTTGTCGACCCCAATAGTGGCAGATGGTATACGGTTGGTGATTATGGAAGTGAGATGGTTAATCTTCCTAAAGATGCTATTGTATACAATCATCAACAAACGGAAGACCTTCTAAAGAACGGACATACAGGAAGGGGTCATTCTACTGGTGCTTCATTTGCCGAAGGTAATGCTTTTGCGGGTGAAAATGGTGGCGGTAGTATTTTTGATAACATCTATGATAGAACTCGTGGTAAGTTTAATATGGATCGTGCTTTTGGTGGTTCTAATTCTTCTTCTGCTAAAGCTGCTAAATCCGCTGAAAAAGCCGCTAAATCAGCAGAGAAAGCCGCTGATTCCGCTAAGAAGTCTGCTGATGAAGCTAAACAAACCATTGATTGGATTGAACGTGCCATTGAAGTACAGAATCGAGCATTAAAGAAGCAAAAGGACATCTACGAGAACGAATATGAAGGATATGATACTCGTCTCACCGCAGTTGATCAATATAGAGAACAACTAGAAGAAAAACTAAATGTCCTCACCGAAGCACTTGACCGTAGAAATGAGAAAATGTTTGAAAATGAACAAGAACTCATTAAACAAATCGGTGACCAAGATAAGGCAGAAGTTATTCTTAAACGTGTTCTTGAAGGTGATGTTGATCCTGGCGAATGGTTAGAGGACTTCCAAAAAGAATTTGGTGCTGAAGGTGGTCAGAAAGTTTATGACATTGTTGTTAAACTTCAGACCAATCAAAAGGAAATTGAAGACCTAGAAGATCAGATAAACGAAGTTGAAAAAGACGATACTGATGCACAGCAAGAAGCATTTAAGATGCGTCTCAACATCATTAAGGCTGAGAAAGAACTTATCGATTATCAGATGGATGTTCTTCAACATAATCTCGATATGAAGGATGTTCTTGGTAAGCTTGTAGTTGAACAAGATTATCAAGACATGATAGACCAGACTGATGAAATTGCCGATAATCTTCGTGAGCAATTAGAAGTTCTTGAAGAACAGGCAGATAGCCTTGACCCGACTTCAGAAGCTTATGCTAGTGTTCAGTCAGATATTCATTCCATAAAGAAAGACCTTCTTGAATGTGAGAAGAACCAAGCTGAGTGGAATGAC
>OCTX012274928.1_pt1 | contig 18653 bp, 11 predicted proteins | sample 1539691 | NCBI WGS metagenome assembly OCTX01 (sample SAMN02144231, study PRJEB22623) | gut metagenome | biome: sheep rumen | host: Ovis aries | place: New Zealand | reverse complement strand
GATCCGTCTTTGGCTGCAGAGATTGAAACGGGCGACATTTTGAGAGTGGTTGTCGCCGACAAGGCTGAAGCGGAATAATTGATGCAAAAAAGGGGAAGAGAGAATGAAAATCATAGTGGTTGGCTGCGGCAAGGTCGGCGCGGCCCTCACGGCTCAGCTGAGCCAGGAGGGGCACGACATTGCCGTCATTGACTTGGACAGCAGAGTGGTCACTGACATCTCCAACAATTACGATGTGCTCGGACTTGTCGGAAACGGCGCGAGTCATTCCGTACAGATGGAGGCCGGGATCGAGAAAGCTGACCTTTTGGTAGCTGCGACGGATTCCGACGAACTGAATCTCCTGTGCTGCCTCATCGCGAAGAAAGCCGGCGGATGCAATACTGTAGCGAGAGTACGAAATCCCGTTTATAACAGCGAGATCGACTTTATCAAAGAAGAGCTGGGCCTGTCCCTCACCGTAAACCCCGAGTACGCGGCGGCGACGGAAGCGGCGAGAGTGCTCCGGTTTCCTTCCGCAGTTCAGATCGAGACTTTTGCCAAGGGAAAGGTGGAGATCATCAAGGTGAGGATCCCTGAAGGGTCCGTCCTGGACGGCTGCCCCCTCGCCCAGATCCACAAGAGGACCGGCACGGACGTGCTGATCTGCACGGTGGAGAGAGGCGATCAGGTGGAGATCCCCAACGGCTCCTTCGTGCTCAAGGCCGGAGACACGATCAGTATCGTGGCGTCCAAGGAGAACACCAGAGACTTTGTGGCCAGGATCGGTCTCAAGAGCCGCAGAGTCAGGGACTGCATGATCATAGGCGGCGGCAAGATCGCCTTTTATCTCGCGCAGCAGCTGATCGATACCGGCATCCGCGTCAAGATCATAGAGAAGGACAGAGACCGCTGCGAGGAGCTGTGCGACCTGCTTCCCAAGGCGACCATCATCAATGCCGACGCCGCCAACCAGAATATCCTCATGGAGGAGGGTATCAGGGAGTGCGAGTCCTTTGTCACGCTGACGGGCATGGACGAGGAGAACCTGTTCCTGTCCCTGTTCGCCCAGGAGAGCTCCAGGGCCAAGGTCATCACTAAGGTGGACCGTCTGGATTTTGACGAGATCATCAAGCGCCTCGATCTGGGAACACTCCTGCATCCCAAGAATATTACGGCGGACAATATTCTGCGCTATGTGCGCGCGCTGCAGAACTCCATCGGCAGTAACGTGGAGAGTCTCTACAAGATCATCGAAAATAAGGTGGAAGCTCTGGAATTCAAGATCCAGACCGATTCCCCCGTAGTTGGGATCCCGCTTTCCCAGCTCAAAATCAAGCCGAATGTCCTGGTCGCATGCATCAGTCACGATGGCAGGATCAGTATCCCGAACGGTAATTCCATCATCCGTGTGGGCGACAGCGTGGTCGTAGTCACCTCCCTTCTCGGATTCAGGGATATCAGGGATATTCTCAAGTGACGGACAGGAGGCGATTATGAATTATTCCATTATTCGGAAAATACTCGGTGTCGTCATTCAGTTCACCGGTGCTTTCCTGGCTCTCCCGGCTGTCTGCGGACTGTTCTACGGGGAGAAACAGGCGATCGTCTACATAGTTCTTTCCATCGCCTATTTCGTGATCGGAAGGATCATCTCCGGTTTCAAACTGAGCAGCTACGCCTACTACGCGAGGGAAGGCCTTGTGATCGTAGGCATGAGCTGGATCGTCATCAGTATCCTGGGCGCGATCCCGCTGGTGATCACGAAGGACATCCCGAATTTTACGGACGCGCTGTTCGAGACGGTCTCCGGCTTTACGACGACGGGATCCAGTATCCTGAGCGACGTCGAAGCCCTGAGCCACACGGGACTCTTCTGGAGAAGTTTCACCCACTGGGTGGGCGGCATGGGCGTCATCGTCTTTATCCTTGCGGTGCTCCCGATGACCGGCGGCTACAACATGAACCTCATGCGGGCGGAGAGCCCGGGCCCTACGGTCGGCAAGCTGGTCCCGCGCATGAAAGACACTGCCAAAATATTGTATTCCATCTACCTGGGAATCACCGTAGCCGAGATCATCGTCCTCATCATTGCCGGAATGCCGCTGTTTGACGCGCTCTGTATTTCTTTCGGCAGTGCCGGAACGGGAGGTTTCGGTGTGCGCAACGACAGCTGCGGAAGTTATACAACTCTGATGCAGGGAATCATCACAGTGTTCATCCTCATGTTCGGCGTCAATTTCAACGCTTACTTCTTCATTCTGAGAAGGAAATTTGACGAAGTGTTCAAGATGAGCGAGCTGAAGGGATATTTTGGCATCGTCGCATTCTCGATCATCACGATCACGATCAATGTGCGGCATATGTTCCCGTCGCTGTTTCAGGCGTTCCATCACTCGGCATTCCAGGTCGCGTCGATCATCACGACCACGGGTTTCGCTACGACGGACTTCGATCAGTGGCCGCAGTACTCCAGAGCCCTGCTGGTAATGATCATGTTTGTCGGCGCCTGCGCAGGCAGTACCGGCGGCGGTATGAAGGTCTCCCGAATCATGCTCATGTTCAAGACCGTGTACCGCGAGATCCGCAAGTACCTGCATCCCCGCGCGGTGACGAACGTCACCATGGACGGCAAGACAATGGACAGAAGCACACTGCACAGCGTCAGCGTCTACCTGTCCACCTACATGCTGCTGTTCTCAGTGTCCGTGATCGCGATCACACTCTTTGAGAACCTTGATCTCGAGACAGTGTTCACTTCAGTAGCCTGTACATTCAACAACATCGGACCCGGCCTCTCCAAGGTCGGCCCGACCTGCAACTTTGGATTTATGCAGCCGGTCACCAAGTATATCCTCATGTTTGATATGCTTGCAGGCCGCCTCGAACTGTATCCGATGCTGATGCTGCTGACACCGGCAGTGTGGAAGAATGCGTAAAGCTTGTGCTTGTGCGCCGGAGGGACTTTGAGCGTTCCTCCGGCGTTTCTGCCGGCGCTTGTTTCAGAGGCGGAAGAGGTGCGAGATCAGAAATTTTTGAAAAAGGACTTGCAAAAACGGAAAGCATCCTCTATAATCATAATTCGTAGCCGACAGATATGTCGTTTACATATATTATAGGGCTATAGCCAAACGGTAAGGCAGCGGACTCTGACTCCGTCATTTTGAAGGTTCGAATCCTTCTAGCCCTGCTTCAAATTGAGGCTTCCATCTTACGGGATGGAGGCCTTTTTTTGTCTTTTTCGTATCTGGAAACTTGATTGGCTGGGAACTTCCGGTTGTATGATGCCGCTGGTTTGAATTTTCAACCGAATCTGGCATTGAGTTAAATAGGATGGAGCGTGAAAACTTGTTGTTAGCACTTGCTCTACATCCAATTTCGGCCTCAGCTAAATTCGATGGTATGAAAATGCTTGTCTGGCACAAGCTCTACATCCGATTGCCGTCTCGATTGAATCCGATGGTGTGAAAAAAGCTTGCCTGAAACAAACTCTACATCCGATTACGGCTTCAGCCATATCCGATGTAGCATCTGCTCAGAAATGCTCAAATTCACTACATCCATCTACGTATTCGATCAAATCCGATGGTATATCTGCCAGAGATGCTCAAATTCAATACATCCAATCATGCCTTGAGTCATATCCGATGTAGCATCTGCTCAGAAATGCTCAAATTCACTACATCCATCTACGTATTCGATCAAATCCGATGGTATATCTGCCAGAAATGCTCAAATTCAATACATCCAATCACGCCTTCAGCCATATTCGATGGAACGCCCGCATATATACAGCCGAATCCGGTGGACTTGACTAAGAAACAACGAAAAAGTCTCCAATTTTGACCGCTAATAGTTGTGCACATCTGACAAATAATAAAATTGTATAAATAATTAGTGACAAAATGTTAAATAAATGTTAACATTCTAATTGTAGATGTTACAACTCATTGCGGAAATGATTACCGTCATCACTAAAGATCGGAGGAGACCATGAAAAAGCATACCGTTATCGCATTAGTATCGGCCATCGCAATCACTGCAGGAACCTTATCCGCGGTGAATCTGACGAATGTATCCCGGGACGAGCAGGAGAGTACTGCCGGGTCCGGAGAGAGCGCCGGTATTTCTTATGAGGACGCGATCGCGGATCTCTATGCGCGCAGCACATCTATTTCAGATCAGGAAATTCTCGAAATTGCCCGTAAAATGAAACCTGACTGCACCGCCGTGACCAATGAGCTCGGCGAGGCGCAGGCCAATAGAATAATCGCGACGCTTTCTGACTATGAGGAACAGAAGGCTTCTTATCTGCTGGCTGATACAGCTGTGAAAGCAGACGAATCGCTGGCGGCGGAGTGGGACAGACAGAAGGCTTATACGCAGATGGGGATCTCCGGTTCCCAGAAGCTGACAAGACTGATCCCCGGTTATACGGTGACTTCCTGTGAGAAAGAGGACGGCCGCGTTCTGATCGATGTCGACGAGTGGATGACGGAAGGTTACACAGAGGGAGAGCAGGAAACAGAGAATGTCTCCGCTTACCGCTATTATTACACAGCAGTTCTGGAAGAGAGCGCAGGCGGAAACTGGGAAGTGGTTTCTGTGATCAATACAGACAGGAACTTTGCATGGCTTGAGGACGCGGAAGTTCAGCAGCAGATGCTCGAGGAATCCGCGGAGCAGACCGAAGCGGATCTTCAGAGCAGCACGGAGAACAGCGCGGACCTGCAGAACAGTGCGGATTTCCAGGGCAGGAGCGGCATGAAGACCGCGAGCCTTAAGACCTATGGCGACGGCAGGTACTCCTACAACATCGACAACGCGATCGCGTATGCCGACAAGTGGGCGACCTCCAGAAATCCCGAGTACAGACAGTACCCCGGTGTGGACTGCTGCAACTTTGTCTCCCAGTGCCTGTATGCGGGCGGAATGCCCAAGAACAGCGCTTGGTATCCCGCGTCCTACGCGTGGATCAACTGCAGCGGCGCCATCGACAATTTCAAGAATTACGGCTCATTTATGAGCGCCAACAACGGAAATGTCCTCAGGGGCAATCCGGTATATTACGACTGGAACAGCAACGGTGTCTATGACCACACTGCGATCTGTGTCGGCAAGAACAGTTCAGGCACTCCGATCATCGACGCGCATACAGGTGATCACTATCACGCTACGTGGACGCTCGGCAGCAACGGCACAAGAGCTACGATCCAGCTGCGGGGCAGCGGTTCCGTAAGCGGCAGCAGCACGACGACCGCGGAAGGCGGCAGCTGGAAGAAAGAGAGCGGCGTCTGGCATTTCTATTCAGCGGACGGAGAGATGCTCAAGGGAAGCTGGATCAAATATCAGAACGGGTATTATTACCTCTGCTCAAACGGCTCCATGGCGACCGGATGGGCGAGAATCGGCGGATCCTGGTACTATTTCACCGCTGCAGGAGTTATGAAGACCGGCTGGATCAAGGTGGGTTCCGCCTGGTATTACATGTCTGACCAGGGCGCTATGAAGACCGGCTGGGTCAAAGACGACGGTGACTGGTATTATATGGCGGATGACGGACATGCCATCACCGGCTGGAGAGACATCAACGGGAAGACTTATTACTTTGGCGGCGACTGCAGGATGAAGACCGGGCTTTGCACGATAGACGGTATGAAGTACTATTTTGGCTCCAATGGACAGAAAACGCTCGGATGGGTCAATACAGGCGGCAAGAAGTATTTCTTCAGCCCCTCCGCAGGCGGCAGAGCAGCTACCGGCAGCTGGCAGATCAACGGCAGGACCTACAATTTTAATTCCGAGGGCGTCCTGATCGACTGAGACAGGTCAAAACATTGACGGAAGCGGGAAGAAGAGAATGTACACATTTGACGGACGGATCAGATACAGCGAAGTCGACAGAAGCCGGAAACTGACGGCGGAGAAGATGATCGACTACTTCCAGGACTGCACATCTTTTCAGTCCGAGGACCTTGGGATCGGGCTCGATTACATGGCCGGACGGGGGATCGCGTGGGTGATCAATTACTGGGAGATCCAGTTTATGAGACGCCCTGTCATGGGGGAGGCCGTGAGGATCGGCACGCAGCCCTACGAGTTCAAGGGACTCATGGGACTACGAAATTTCATGATGGAGACACAGCAGGGCGAGAGGCTGGCAGTTGCCAACTCCGTATGGACATTGCTGGACATGGAGAAGATGTATCCGGTCAGGGTTCCGGCAGAGATCACAGAGAAGTATGTGCTCGCTCCGAAACTGGACATGAAATACAGTCCGAGAAAGATCGCCGTCCCGAAAGAGGGCGGTGAGAGAAAAGAAGATGTTGTGGTGAGAATGCACCATCTTGATACTAATCAACACATGAACAATGCGCAGTATGTGCACTTCGCGGTGATGTATCTTCCCGCGGACAGCGAGATCGGGGAGCTGCGGGTGGAATACCGGCGCCAGGCGGTGCTGGGTGACCGCATTATTCCCGTGGTGCATCGGACCGCCGCGGATGTATATCTGGTGAGCATGAACAGTGAAGACGGCAAACCGTATGCAGTGGTGGAAATGAAACTGCGCAAAGAGGTGGGAAAATGAAACTGGGCGAACTTCAGACACTGACAGTTGAAAAGACAGTGCCGTTCGGCATTTATCTCAAAGATGAAGATCCGGAGGAGGGACGGGTTCTTCTGCCCCGCTCCCAGGTGCCTGAGGGGGTATCCGAGGGGGATAAACTGGAGGTCTTCCTCTACAAGGATTCCGAGGACAGAATGATCGCGACCCGCAGAAAGCCTAAGCTCATGCTTCACCAGGTGGGCTATCTGACCGTGCTTCAGGTCGGAAGGATCGGCGCTTTTCTGGATTGGGGACTCGATAAGGACCTGCTGCTGCCCTTCCACGAGCAGCCCAGAGAGAGGGTCAAAGAGGGACAGGAAGTCCTGGTGGCCGTATATCTTGACAAGAGCGAGAGGCTGTGCGCCACGATGAACGTCTATCCTTATCTCAGCAAAGAGAGCCCCTACAGGACGGGCGACCAGGTGACGGGCGTTGTCTATGAGACCAGCCGCAACTTCGGGGCTTTCGTCGCAGTGGACAGTATGTTCTCCGCGCTGATCCCCAGAAGGGAACTGGTGAGAGACCTTCGTGTCGGCGATGTGGTGTCCGCAAGAGTAACAGCGGTCAAGCCGGACGGCAAACTGGATCTGAGCATCCGCGAGAAAGCGCCTCTTCAGATGGACCGGGATATGGACCGCATCATCGCCAGGATGAGCGCGAACGGAGGCATCCTTCCCTTTAACGACAGGGTGGCGCCCGAGATCATCCGCGATGAGATGCAGATGAGCAAGAACGAGTTCAAGAGAGCGGTCGGCCATCTGCTCAAACTCGGCAAAATAGAGATCGGCCCGGACAGCATCCGGATGAAAAAGGCGTAAAAGAGTGAAAGAGTAAGAACAAAAGCCATGCGGGTTCCGCATGGCTTTTTGTAGAAATTTATTAAATATACACAAATTTTACACTATTTTTTATGGATTTTTGTGCGCTTATAGTCTAAAATATAATAGACGGTAAATTTTTTGGAATCGTTAACTGTGGGGTTGATTACGAAAGCGTGAGGGGGACATGGTTTCAAATCAGGTATTACAGAATACAATAGAAGGCATCAAGGAAATATCGCACGTTGAACTCGGGATCATGGATCCTGAGGGAAGAGAGGTTGCGGTCACTGCACCGGTGTTCGCGAATGCGGCGGGCGCGATCCCGGATTTCGCGAATTCACCTGCGGACAGCCAGTCAGCGGGACCTTACCAGTTCTTTAAGGTGATGGACGAGCAGCAGCTGGAATATGTCGTCGTGGTCTACGGCGATACGGACAGTTCCCTGCTGATCGGGCGCATGGCGGCTTTCCAGCTCAAGGGACTGATGAGCGCTTTCAAGGAGCGCTACGACAAGGACAGCTTCATGAAGAACCTGCTCCTGGACAACCTCCTTCTGATCGATATTTACAGCCGCGCCAAGAAGCTGCACATCGCGTCTGACGCCCAGAGAGTTGTCATGATCGTGGAGACGGGCCTTGAGCGCGACAGAAACGTGCTGGAAGTGGTACAGGAATTCATCGGCACTACGACGACGGATTTTGTCACCGCGGTGGATGAGAGCAATGTCGTGGTGGTCAAGGATCTCACGGACGGAAGCAGGAACAAGGACATCGAGAAGACGGCGAACGCCATAGACGCGTACCTGAAAAAGTGCGGCATCACCGGCGTGCGCATCGCGTACGGCACAGTCGTGGGCGAGATCAAGGAAGTCAGCCGCTCCTACAAGGAAGCCAAGATGGCGCTGGACGTCAGCAAGATCTTCTTTGAGGACCGAACCGTGATCGCGTACAATGAGCTCGGCATCGGCAGGCTGATCTATCAGCTTCCCATCCCGCTGTGCAAGATGTTCATCAGAGAGATCTTCAAGGGCAAGAATCCCGAGGAGTTCGATCAGGAAACGCTCGCCACGATCAACAAGTTCTTTGAGAACAGCCTTAACGTCTCCGAGACATCGAGACAGCTGTTTATTCACAGAAATACACTGGTTTACCGTCTGGACAAGCTTCAGAAGAGTTCGGGACTCGATCTTCGCGTATTTGAGGATGCCATCACATTCAAGATCGCGCTGATGGTCGTCAAGTACATGAAGTATATGAAGCAATTCGAATACTGAGGCTGAGCGGATCGGCCCTATTCAGAAAGGAATTCGAAACAAGCGCCCCTTCGGGCGCTTGTTTCTGAGAAAGGCGAAATGGAAGAACGGAAAGAGAATCGGAACAGGTTAAGGGGCTTTTTGCCCGGTATGCTGACGGGTATCCTGGTGGCGGTCATTGCTGTCGGGATATTTTTTGCCCTGACAGGAGGAAGCGGACAGATCGCAGTGCAGTCTTCCGGGGCCGATTCCGCGGTCAACAGAGAGTCCGTCAACAAACTGAGCGTCCTCGAGCAGTATCTGGACCACTACTACTATAAATCTTCCGAGATCACCAGGGAGGACAAGGAGACCGGCATCTACAAGGGCCTCTTCGAGTCCCTGGGAGATGTTTACTCCTGCTACTACACGCCTGAGGAATACAAGAGCCTGGCAGAGCAGACGCAGGGCGTCTATTACGGCATCGGCGCCTATGTGAGCCAGGATGTCGAGACCGGCATCTGCGCCATTTCCGGCGTCATAAGGAATTCACCGGCTGAGGCGGCCGGACTGATGGAAGGCGATCTCATCTATAAGGTCGACGGAGAGGATATGTCAGGCCTTGAACTCGACGAAGTCGTCAGCCATATCAGAGGCGATGAGGGATCGGAGGTCACACTGACCCTGGTCCGGGACGGAGAGGAGATAGAGGTCGTGCTCACGAGGGGCAAGGTCGATACGCCTACGGTGGAATCCGAGATGCGTGACGACGGGATCGGCTATCTGCAGATCACGGAATTCGACGATGTGACAGTGGGACAGTTCGCCGAGAACTTTGAGCAGCTCAAAAAGCAGGGGATGAAGGGCCTGATCATCGACCTCAGGGGCAACCCGGGCGGAAGCGTCACTTCGGTGTGCGCGGTGGCAGAACATCTGCTGCCGGAAGGCCTGATCTTCTATATGGAGGATAAGGACGGAAACAGGACCGAGTATACCTGCGAGGGGGCAGATTTTGACCTGCCGCTGGTGGTCCTCGTGAACGAATACAGTGCCAGCGCAGCAGAGATCCTCTCGGGTGCGATCAAGGATTCGGGCATCGGCAAACTGGTCGGCAAGAAGACTTTCGGAAAGGGCATCGTACAGGATGTCATCCCGCTTCAGGACGGCTCCGCGATCAAATTGACGATCGCCAACTACTACACAAGAGGCGGCCACGATATCCACCTAAAGGGGATCGAGCCTGACGTGGAGGCTGAACTGGATGCGGACGCCTACCTCGAGGATAAGACGGACACACAGCTCGACAAGGCTGTGGAGATGATCCTCGAAGAGATGGGGAGCAAGGACTGACGGCCGCAGGTATGTGTCGCGGGCAGTGACAAATTTGTAAAAATAGTGTGTCCTGTGTACTATTTTTTGCGGCATTTACGTATTATATGTTAGAATATAAATGATAACTGTCCGGCGGAAATGCTGAGCAGTTACCGCAATTGTAGGGACATCTGCAACAGACGGAGAGAAAAATTGGCTAATACAAACAGCTGCGACACCTGCGCATACTGTGGCTACGATGAGGACTACGGGGAATATGTGTGCGACATAGACATGGATGAGGATGATTACATCCGCTTTTTGTCGGACCGCCACTCCCAGTGCCCTTATTACCGCAACGGGGATGAGTATCTGGTCGTTCGCAGTCAGATGTAAGACTAAGGAGGTAAACTATGGGACTTATCACAGCAGCAGGCGCATCACTGGCATCTGTACTGGGAGATCAGTGGAAAGAGTATTTCTACTGCTCGGAGATGGACACGGACGTTCTTGTAAGGAAGGGCCAGCATCACACCGGCAAATCCGGCCTTCTTAACAGAGGCGGCAGCGAGAATGTCATCACGAACGGCTCTACGATCGTTGTAAACGAGGGCCAGTGCATGATCATTGTGGATCAGGGCGCGATCGTGGACGTCTGCGCGCAGCCCGGCGCTTACACCTATGACTCCTCCACAGAGCCCAGCGTGTTCACCGGCGGCCTCGGCGCGGGTCTTGCGGCGAGCTTTGAGCAGTTCAAGGCGCGTTTTACCTACGGCGGCGTAACGGCGCACGATCAGAGGATCTACTATTTCAATACCAAGGACATCATCGGCAATAAGTACGGCACGGCCAATCCGGTTCCTTTCCGTGTTGTCGACAAGAATATCGGCCTCGATGTAGACATCGCGATCCGCTGCTTCGGCGAATATGCTTACAGGATCAGCGATCCGATCCTGTTCTACAAGAATATCTGCGGCAATGTCAATACCGATTACACCAGGGACCGCATCGAGAACCAGCTTCGCACGGAGCTCCTGACAGCTCTTCAGCCCGCGTTCGGCAAGATCTCCGATATGGGCATCCGCTACAGCTCTGTTGTCAATCACACAACCGATATGGCGAACGCTCTGAACGAAGTTCTCTCCGACAGCTGGGGCGCCAAGTACGGCATCGTCATCACCGCTTTCGGCATCAGCAGCCTCAAGGCTTCTGAGGAAGACGAGAAGATGATCAAGGAACTGCAGAAGACCGCAGTCTTCAGAGACGGCAACATGGCAGGTGCCATGAAGGTCAACGCAGAGGCGCAGGCTATGATGGACGCGGCCAAGAACCCCAACGGAGCGGCTATGGGCTTCTTCGGAATGAATATGGCACAGCAGGCAGCAGGCGGCGGAACAGACGCAGCTTCCCTGTATGCTATGGGTCAGCAGCAGCAGGCGGCCAAGATGCAGGCCGGATCCGGCTGGAAGTGCCCTAAGTGCGGCAAGGAAGGCAACACCGGCAAGTTCTGCGGCGAGTGCGGAACTCCCAAGCCCGCGGAAGGCTGGAAGTGCCCTAAGTGCGGTACGGAAGGCAACAAGGGTAAGTTCTGCTTCGAGTGCGGAGCTCCCAAGCCCGCGGACGACGGCACATGGACCTGCCCTAAGTGCGGCCATGCAGGCAACAAGGGCAAATTCTGCGGCGAGTGCGGAACTCCCAAGCCCTGAGCAGATCTCTCCGATCTGAGGAATTGATATTTACGGCGGGCGTGCAGCGGATGCTGTGCGCCCTTCTTTGATGCTTGAGCGGAATGGAGGATGAACATGGCAGAGAAGATCACAGTTTACCAGTGCCCGGCCTGTACAGGGCCTCTGAGTTTTGACGGGAAAATAGGAAAGCTGAAATGCGATTACTGCGGCACCACTTATACCACACAGGAGATCGAAGCGCTCTACGCGGACAAGAATAAGAGCGCAGCGGCTGCGGACGCGGCGGCACAGAAGAAGGCGGACGAGGCAGAGGCGGCAGCGACTGCGGCGGCTTTTGGTGCCTCCGGGGCTTCCGGTGCTTCCGAGGCTTCCGGCTGGGGGAGTGACGCGGCGCACATGCGCGCTTACAACTGCACGACCTGCGGCGCGGAACTCATCTGCGACGAGACGACAGCGGCGACGAAATGCCCTTACTGCGGGAATCCCTCGGTCATTCCCGGAAAGTTCGCGGGCGTGGACCGCCCTGACTATGTGATTCCCTTCAAAGTGGACAAGAAGCAGGCAGTCAGCTCCTTCAAGGAATACTACAAAGGAAGACTTCTTCTTCCCAAATCCTTCGAGTCTGACAACCACATCGAGGAGATCAAGGGCGTTTATGTGCCCTTCTGGATGTTCTCCGGCGTAGTGGAGGGCCGCGCGCAGTACGAGGCCGTCAAAGAAGACCGGCGCCGCGCGGGCAATGAAGAGATCGTCCGGCAGGAACACTATGACGTGTACAGGGAAGGCACAATGAGCTTCAGCAAGATCCCTGTCGACGCCTCCACCAAGATGCCCGACGACCTGATGGACTCCATCGAGCCCTTCAATTACAAGGAGATGCGGCCCTTCGGCATGGAATACATGCCCGGCTACCTGGCCAATAAGTACGACGTCACCAAGGAGGAAAGCCGCAAACGGGCGGACGACAGAGCAGTCGGTTCTTTCCGCGCTGCCCTCCGGAATTCTGTCAAAAACTACGACAGCGTCAATGTCCACCAGCAGAGCGAGAAGATCAAGCCCGGCAAGGCGGAATACGGAATGCTCCCTGTATGGCTCCTGAGTTCCAACTGGGAGGGCAAAACATACCTCTTCGCCATGAACGGCCAGAGCGGCAAGATGATCGGCGACCTGCCGGTATCGAAACCTAAACTTGCTGCCTGGGTTGTGGGTGTATTCGCAGCTGTTTTTGCGCTCATGCATTTCCTGATCCTCAAACAGCAGGGCGACAGCCTCCTGATCAGCGGTGCAGTTGCTTTCATTGTGGCGGCCATCACCGGCGCGGTCATGAACAGCAGCATGAAACCGGTTGCCAAGAGCCACTCGGCCGGCGCCTACATCTCTGAAGGCGGGGCCCTGCAGCTTACGCGGCACGACGACCGCTTTGTGCGCACCACCGAGACGAGAAGGCAGGTGCAGACTTCCGGAGGGTCCGGTTCCGGCGGGGCTGGAGGGGCTGGTAAGCCTGGTGGGCCTGGAAGGCCGAGAAGATAATTAAATTTGCAATGGCTGTGACATGAACTGTGTGTTGTGTCACAGCTTTTTTGCTGTCTTTTTATGTCTTTTTGTGACCGGTGCTGATTCGGCGTCAGCTTTTCAGAAGCCTTCTGCCCAAACAGAGGCCTTACATCTACCTCTAAGGGCTAGGTTACAGCAACCGGCAGGTTGCGATAAGAATTCTGCCCAAACAGTGGCCTTACAATACCCTCTAAGGGCTTGGTTACAGCAACCGGCAGGTTGCAATAAGAATTCTGACCAAACTGAGACCTTACGACTACCTCTAAGGGCTCGGTTACAGCAACCAATGACTGGCACTGTGAAGTCGCCGCTCAGATCAAGAACATTCGTTCTAAAAATCATCTGTTCTTTATAAAAATCATGTGATATACTTCATTAATAGCCTCATCAGACTCATCGAAATGAAAAAGAGTGAGCAGCATGAGGCATGAAACAAGTAGTAGTGTAGCCTGACTAGCACAAAACAGGCCGCCGGCCAGAGAAATGCTACTGAAAACCAGTGAAATCCAGTGAAAGGTACCTATTTCCATGGATCATTTCGTACTGCATTCTGAATACCAGCCTACGGGCGACCAGCCCCAGGCCATTGAGGACCTGGTGAGAGGGTTTAAGGAAGGAAATCAGTTCCAGACCCTGCTGGGCGTGACCGGATCCGGCAAGACATTTACGATGGCCAATGTGATCCAGGCCCTGAACAGGCCGACATTGATCATCTCGCATAACAAGACGCTTGCCGGACAGCTCTACGGTGAAATGAAGGAATTCTTTCCGGAAAACGCCGTGGAGTATTTTGTCTCTTATTATGATTATTATCAGCCGGAGGCTTATATACCTTCCAGCGATACTTATATTGCCAAGGATTCTATGATCAACGATGAGATCGACAAGCTGAGGCTGTCGGCGACGGCATCGCTGGCGGAGAGGCGGGATGTTGTGGTCGTGGCCAGTGTGTCCTGTATTTACGGACTGGGAAGTCCGGATGAGTTCAAGGGAATGTCGATCTCCCTGCGGCCCGGGATGGAGAAGGACCGGGACGAGGTGATCAGGGATCTTATTGCAATCCAGTATACGAGGAATGATCTGTCTCTGGAGCGCTGCAATTTCAGGGTCAGAGGGGACACGGTGGAGATCTATCCGGCTCAGGGCGGCGAGTATCTGATCCGGGTCGAGTGGTTCGGAGATGAGATCGACAGGATCTGTGAGGTGGAACAGCTGACGGGAAGAGTGCACGCGAGCCTGAACCATGTGATGATCTGGCCGGCCTCCCATTATGTGGTGCCCCAGGAGAAGATCAACAGGGCCTGCGAGAATATCGAGGCCGAGATGCGGGAGCAGGTGAAGTATTTTAAGTCTCAGGACAAGCTCATCGAGGCGCAGAGGATCTCCGAGAGAACAAACTTTGACGTCGAGATGATGAGAGAGACGGGATTCTGCAGCGGGATCGAGAACTATTCGAGGCATCTGAATTTTGGCAAGCCGGGGGAGCCGCCGCTGACGCTGATGGACTTCTTCCCGGAGGACCTGCTGATCATCGTGGATGAGTCCCACATGACGATCCCCCAGATCGGCGCGATGTACCACGGCGACCGGTCCAGGAAGGAGACGCTGGTGGAGTACGGCTTCCGCCTGCCGTCGGCGCTGGACAACAGGCCGCTCAACTTTGAGGAGTTCGAGGGGCACATCGATCAGATGATGTTCGTGAGCGCGACGCCGGGCCCTTATGAGGAGGCGCACGAGCTGATGAGGACCGAGCAGATCATCCGGCCGACGGGACTTCTGGATCCCAAGATCGATGTGAGGCCGGTGCACGGGCAGATCGACGACCTGATCGGAGAGATCAGGAAGACCGTGAAGGACGGGAACAAGGTGCTGGTCACTACTTTGACCAAGAAGATGGCAGAGGACCTGACGGATTATCTGGCGGGCGCGGGCATCCGCGTCAAGTACCTGCACTCGGACATTGACACGCTGGAGCGCTCCCAGATCATCAGGGACATGAGACTGGACGTATTCGACGTGCTGGTGGGCATCAACCTGCTCAGAGAGGGTCTGGATATCCCGGAGATCGCGCTGGTGGCGATACTGGACGCGGACAAGGAAGGATTCCTGAGGTCCGAGACTTCACTGGTGCAGACCATCGGGCGCGCGGCGAGAAACGCGGACGGCCATGTGGTCATGTATGCCGACAATATGACGGATTCCATGCGCAAGGCGATCGACGAGACCGAGCGACGCAGGAAAGTGCAGATGAAGTACAACGAGGAGCACGGCATCACGCCGCAGACGATCCGCAAGGCGGTGCGCGACCTGATCTCGATCTCCAAGGAGATCACGAAGGAGCAGGCCCGCTTCGAGAAGGACCCGGAGTCCATGAACCTGGGCGAATTGAGGAAGCTGATCGCGGAAGTCGAGAAGAAGATGCGCAGAGCGGCGGCGGACCTCAATTTCGAGGCGGCGGCAGAGCTGCGTGACCAGATGCTGGAGCTCAAGAAGCATGAGCTGGAGCTGACCGGAGGCAAGTGACCCGCTTGCCAGAAATGAGCCGGAACAGACCGGTATGTCAGAAATGAGCCGGAACAAACCGGTATGTCAGAAATGAGCCGGAACAAACCGGTTTGTCAAAATATTGATCAATTTACCATAGAAACGGATAGTAAACGCATGGCTGTGAAGATGAAGAAACCGGATTACTGGCCCGCCCTCGAAGAGGGAGAGAGAATGGCCGGGATCCAGAGAGAGCGCGATGCCCGCAGACGGAGCATCATCAATAAGGAAGACTGCATCCGCATCAGAGGCGCCAATGAGCACAATCTCAAGAACCTGACGCTGGAGATCCCGCGCAATGAGCTGGTGGTACTGACCGGACTGTCGGGATCGGGCAAGTCGTCGCTGGCTTTTGACACGATCTATGCCGAGGGGCAGAGAAGATATATGGAGTCCCTGTCCTCCTATGCGAGGCAGTTCCTGGGACAGATGGAGAAGCCGGATGTGGAGAAGATCGAGGGATTGTCCCCCGCGATCTCCATAGACCAGAAGTCGACCAACAGAAACCCCAGGTCTACGGTGGGCACTGTGACGGAGATCTATGACTATTTCCGCCTTCTGTATGCCAGGATCGGCATTCCCCACTGCCCGAACTGCGGCAGGGAGATCGCGAGGCAGACAGTGGACCAGATGGTGGACCGAATCATGGAACTGCCCGAGCGCACAAGGATCCAGATTCTCGCGCCGGTGGTCCGCGGCAGGAAGGGCGAGCACCAGAAGGTCATCGACCGGGCGAGAAAGGCCGGTTATGTGCGCCTGCGCATCGACGGCAATCTCTACGACGTGTCCGAGGACATTAAACTGGAGAAGAATATCAAGCACAATATCGAGGTGATCGTCGACCGCCTTGTGGTGAAGGAAGGCATTGAGAGGAGACTGACGGATTCTGTGGAGAACGCGCTGCAGCTGGCGGACGGCCTTCTGCAGGTGGACGTCGTGGACGGAGAGCTGATGCAGTTCTCCCAGAGTTTTGCCTGCCCGGACTGCGGTATCAGTGTGCCGGAGATCGAGCCCAGGAGCTTCTCCTTCAACAATCCTTTCGGCGCCTGCCCGAACTGCGCGGGCCTCGGCTACAGGATGGAATTTGCCCCGGAACTGATCGTCCCCGATGAGACCAGGTCCATCAATGAGGGCGCGATCGCCGTGCTCGGATGGCAGTCCTGCATGAACAAGGGGAGCTTCGCCAACGCGATCCTGCTGGCCCTGTCGGAGAAGTTCGGCTTCAGCATGGATACGCCGTATAAAGACCTTAAGCCCGAAGTGAAGAAGATGCTGATGTACGGCACGGACCAGAGTGTCGACGTCTACTACGAGGGACAGAGGGGAAAGGGTGTTTATCCCGTAACTTTCGACGGACTGATCCGCAACACGGAGCAGCGCTACCGCGAGACGGGATCCGACGCGATGAAGGCGGAGTATGAGTCCTTCATGCGCATTACGCCCTGCGGTACCTGCGGCGGGAAGCGCCTGCGCAAGGAATCCCTGGCGGTCACAGTCGGCGGCATCGATATCTATGACCTCACCTGCATGTCCATCAGAATGCTGCAGGATTTTCTGGACAATCTGGAACTGACATCCACCCAGCAGAAGATCGGCCACCAGGTCCTCAAGGAGATCAAGGCCAGAGTGGGCTTTTTGATCGACGTGGGGCTGGACTACCTGACACTGGCGAGAGCGACAGCGACGCTGTCCGGCGGAGAGGCCCAGAGAATCAGGCTGGCGACGCAGATCGGCTCGGGACTGGTCGGGGTGTGCTATATTTTGGACGAGCCGAGCATCGGCCTTCACCAGAGAGACAACGACAAGCTCCTGCGGACCCTCAAGAACCTGAGAGATCTGTGGAATACGGTCATCGTGGTGGAACACGACGAAGACACAATGCTGGCGGCGGACTACATCGTAGACATCGGGCCTGGCGCGGGCTCCCACGGCGGCAAAGTAGTGGCGCAGGGCACCGCGGAGGAGATCATGGCGGTTCCGGAGTCCATCACGGGGCAGTACCTGAGCGGGAAGAAGGCCATTCCGGTACCGGAAGACCGCAGAGAGCCCTCCGGATGGATCAAGGTGCGCGGCGCGCGCGTCAACAATCTCAAGAATATCGACGTGGAGATCCCGCTGGGGATCATGACGGTAGTAACCGGCGTTTCGGGCTCGGGCAAGAGCTCATTGGTAAACGAGATCCTTTACAAACACCTGGCCAAAACTTTGAACAGGGCCAGGACTATCGCGGGAGAGCATGACGGGATCGACGGGCTCGAGAACCTGGACAAGGTCATCGCCATCGACCAGTCCCCGATCGGAAGGACCCCCAGGTCCAACCCGGCGACCTATACGGGCGTCTTTGACATGATCCGCGCGCTGTTCGCGGGCACTCCGGACGCCAAGGCGAAGGGTTACAGCAAGGGAAGATTCTCTTTTAACGTCAAGGGCGGCAGATGCGAGGCCTGCGGAGGAGACGGCATTCTCAAGATCGAGATGCACTTCCTGCCGGATGTCTACGTGCCCTGCGAGGTCTGCCACGGCAAGCGCTACAACCGCGAAACGCTGGAAGTGCGCTACAAGGGCAAGAATATTTACGACGTATTGGATATGACCGTCGAGGAAGCCGTCACTTTCTTCGAGAATGTGCCCTCCATAAGGCGCAAGATCCAGACGCTCTACGATGTGGGACTCGGCTACGTGAAGCTTGGACAGCCCTCCACAGAGCTGTCGGGAGGCGAGGCGCAGAGGATCAAGCTCGCGACGGAGCTGTCCAGGAAGAGCACCGGCAAGACGATCTATATTTTGGACGAGCCGACGACGGGACTTCATTTTGAAGACGTCGCCAAGCTCAATGTGATCCTTCACCAGCTGGTGGAGGGGGGCAACACGGTGGTCGTCATCGAGCACAACCTGGATGTGATCAAGACGGCGGACTA
>OCTX012230692.1_pt1 | contig 18659 bp, 16 predicted proteins | sample 1539691 | NCBI WGS metagenome assembly OCTX01 (sample SAMN02144231, study PRJEB22623) | gut metagenome | biome: sheep rumen | host: Ovis aries | place: New Zealand | reverse complement strand
CATAGCGGGAGAAGTAAGGTCGTTGATCGCTACGATCTCAAATCCCTCTGCGCCGAACATCTGACGGAATGCCAGACGGCCAATACGTCCGAAACCATTAATTGCTACTTTTACTGCCATGTTTCTTTCCTCCTAATAAAGTTAGAGATGATAATGTAACAAAAGCCGATGTTCTGCATAAACATTTCCTCTGCGAACTATTCCGCCTGCGCGCGTCACTTCCCGCCGATTCGCGCCTGAGAACACCATACTTTGTCGACTAACTCATTTTAACGCATATATAGTATGATTTTCAAGTATTTCATGGAATTTTACACAAATGACGGTACAAATATCGGCTGGTTTTAGTAACAATTGATTGATACTTTGACAAAATATTGCTAAAATCTCAGAAAGTAATGACGGAGGCGTTTATATGAGCGTTATAGCTGATTATCATCTTCATACCGATCATTCAGGGGACAGCACGGCCTCTATGGAGTCCCAGATTCTTGCGGGAATCAGAAAAGGGCTGAAGATCATGTGCTTCACAGATCACTATGATCCCGACTTTCCGTACGAAAATATTCCGGATGTTTCACCCGGCACATTCGAGCTTGACTACGGGCCCTACAGAGAAGAATATCTGGAAATGAGAGACAAATACAAGGACCGGATCGAACTCAGATTCGGGATCGAGCTCGGCCTGCAGCCCCATCTCGGAGATTTTCTGAGGTCCTATTTCGCCTCCCATACCGATTATGACTTTGTCATTGGCTCTAATCACCTCTGCGGCGGGACAGATCCCTACTATCCTGATTTTCTGAAGTCGCGGACCCAGGAGGAAGCGCTCGCTCTGTATCTGGAAGATACCCTGTTGAATATCAGGGCTTTTCCGGCCATTGACTCATGCGGTCATCTGGATTATGTAGCCAGATATCTTCCGGAAAGAGACAATTTTTATACTTACAGGGCCTTCGCCGGTCTGATCGACCCCATTCTCAGCGAGCTGATCTGCCGGGGTATAGCTTTGGAGGTCAATACTGCCCCTCTCACAAAGGGACTGCCTTATTTTAACCCCCTGCCCGAAATATTGTCCCGGTACAGAGAAATGGGAGGTGAACTGATCACCATCGGTTCGGACGCCCATGTTCCGGAAAGGATCGCGGGCCGGTTTAAAGATACCGCTCAGATCCTGAGATCTCTTGGGTTTGATCACTACACCGTTTACAGAGAAAGAAAGCCCCTGATGCTCCCTCTTTGAGTGCATCAGGGACTCTTTTTGCAGCGTGCACCCCTGTACTGTACCGCGCTGTGGTCATTCAGTTTTCTCTTCAGACGGGATATCTGCTGAGACTTCCTCAAATTCGGCATCGGGAATATCCTGTCCCTCAGATATCTCACAGCCGTCCGCGGCGGCCGCTTCTTCAGCGCTCACTGAGACCTCCTCTTCTCCGGCAGCGCTAAGCGTTTCCTGAACAGGCGGATGCGCGGATGCCGTATTGTCCTGAACAGACGGTTGTGCGGCAGCACTTCCCTCAATCATATTGGGAATCTGCGAGATCTGAATATCTTCATAGGAGATGCCCAGCTGTCTGCGGATAAAATCCATCATCTGCATCATAGAAAGCGTCTGGGCGTGAGGCACTTCCGGACACTCTTTCCAGCCCGATTTCATAGCTGCCGCAAATGCCGCCATCTCAAACTCAAATTCACTCTTCTGTTTTCCTCTCTTATACGACGCAGTTTTATTTCTTCTGGAGTCATAGACCGTCGCCGTCGAGAAATTTTTCAGGTCTTCTACAACAATGTAGCCTCTTGTGCCCTGGATCACCGCCCTGCTCTCTCCATTGCCGCTCGTAGTACAGGAGAGCACTGCCATTCTGTCATCTTTATACTGAAGAACAACACTGAGCTGCCGGTCTACCCGCATGGGCGTAAAGGCACAACTGGACTGGATCCTCTTGATCTGACTGCCAAAGACCATGGTGGAAAAGGCCAGGAGAAAATAGCCCAGGTCCCCCAGCGCGCCGCCCCCGAGGGAAGGCCTCTGAAGCCGGGGAATGTTTTCAATATCAGACGCGAGGCTGGCAGTGAGCATCACAGGGGTTCCGATCGCGCCGCTTGATATGGTACTTACTATCTGCTTAAAAAACGGAAGAAACCTTATATGCATCGCCTCGACTACAAGAACGTCAAGTGATGAGGAGAGGGAGAAAAGGCTCTCTGCCTCGGCAGATGTAAGCGCTATAGGCGTCTCGCACAGCACCGGCTTTCCCGCTTCGATGCATGCCCTTACCTGACCGGCATGCTCGGACGCAGGCGTCGCGATGTATACCAGATCCACCTTCTTGTCCGCAAGCATATTCTCCATCGAGTCATAAGCCTTCTTATAACCGTTTTCTCTTCCGAACTGCAGTGCCCTTTCAATGTCTCTTGATACCACAGCGTAAGGTCTTACTGTGCCTGAAGAATTCAGCACCGCCGTCATTTTGGAAGCCATATAACCTGTGCCGACTACTGCCGCGTTAAGTCTGCCCAATCCAAACATAGTGCCCTCGCTTTCGTAAAACGCCTCATGATCCGGTCTGAAGGTCCCGGATCTTTACTTCTGTCACCATTATACTACATTCCCGGATTCCGCATCCGTTTTGGCGCACAAAAAAAATGCACCCGACAGGAATCGAACCTGCATTAAAGGCGTCGGAGGCCTTCGTTCTATCCGTTAGACTACGAGTGCATATTATCTGAAGGCAGAATGCATCTGCCTTCAGCCTAATCAATATAACATAACGATTATGAATTGTCCAGCATCAGGACATCCCTTTCAAGGCCCTTGAAGAACCGGAATGAATCGCTCAGTTCCGGGCTGGAAGCAGTTTTTGAAATCCTTCCCCGTTCCTGCCGTAATGATAGACAGCGTCTGTAAGGAAATCCCCCGGTTCAACCTGCGTTCTGTTTACTTCCTTTACGATCTGAAGAAGAACCTCCGGATCCTGCCCGCTGTCAGTCACAAGGATCAGTTCATTGACCGAACTGGGCAGAATGAACAGATCTTTTCCCAGCGCTTTGCCGATACAGTCAAGAAATCCCGGGTAAAACGCTACCGCTGCTCCTCCCGCATAATAGCTGTTGCTGATCACAAACAGTTCATCGTCATTGTCGTCCTCATGCCTGCAGCAGAGAATGTCGTTCAACTGCCTGAATGTGGGCGGCAGAATCTTCGGCGCGTTAAGGATCGCCTCTTCTATCACCTCATTCGCGGTCACGCCCCAGTATTTCAAAAAGCCTTCCCTGATCTTGATACACCCTGTGCCGTGGCGGTCATTTGTAAATATGATCGGGATCAGCGCGAGATCCTCGATCTTTCTGTAGATCATTTCTTTCAGATACTCTCTGTTATTTTCTTCTCCTATGACCACAAGACCAAGGTTTTTTTTCACACACTCGTAATCATCAATATCAATATTTCCCGGGATCGCGTCAAGATTGTTTTCTCTGGCGTAATTGATCAGGCTCTCCGCGATGTCTTCCGCCGCAGTGCCGTTTAAGTAAGCCTCATACAGGTCTTCAAAATAAAACGTCGGCGCGGCTGCGGCTCCGGGCAGCTGAAGTGTGCAGCTGTGCAGTCCCTTTCTGTTCTGCTTGTTGATCCTCCCAAAAGAGATCTCCATTTCTTCCGGTCTCAGGGTCATAAGGCACTTTTTCATTTCATCATAGAATCTGTTCTTTTTATCAGTCTTCACAATACTCTCCTTGTCAAAATACAGATATGCAAAAAAAGACAATGGGAACAACCTTTCCCATTGTCTTTCAGCATTATCATGATTTGAAAAGTATGTGTATGCTCTTAAGCCCTGGACAGATACTCGCCGGTTCTCGTGTCGATCTTGATCACGTCCCCAATGTTGCAGAACAGCGGCACGCTCACTGTTGCGCCGGTCTCAACTGTTGCGGGCTTCGTAGCGCCGGTCGCGGTATTGCCCTTGAAGCCGGGCTCGGTCTCCGTGATCTCAAGTTCTACAAACATCGGAGGCTCCATGTTGAACACGTTTCCGTTGTAGGATACGAGTTTGACCATGTCATTTTCCTTGACGAACTTCATGTTGTCGCCGACCACGTCCTTGCCGAGGCTGATCTGATCATATGTCTCTGTATCCATATAAGTGTAAAGGTCGCCGTCTGCATACAGATACTGATACTCTTTCCTGTCGATCCTTGCCTGAGGGAATTTCTCAGTGGGGCGGAAAGTCGTCTCTGTTACACCGCCGTTGATCACATCTTTTAACTTGGTCCTGACGAACGCAGCGCCCTTGCCGGGTTTGACGTGCTGGAATTCGATGATCTCCAGTACTGTTCCGTCCTTTTCAATCGTAATGCCGTTTCTGAAATCACTTGCAGAAATCATAAAGATACCTCCTGATGTATTCGCGTCTAATACTAATTTATTCTATACTACAAAGATCTATTTTTCAACAGACATTTCGCCGATGAAGCGAAGCACAGTTCAGGAAAGGGTCACTCCTCAGAATTCAATACCTTCCTGAGTTCCTCCATGAATGTCTCCACATCCTTAAACTCCCTGTAAACGGATGCAAACCTGACATAGGCGACAGGATCAAGCTTATTGATCTTGGCCATGACCAGTTCTCCGATCTGTTTGCTGGAGATCTCCTTTTCATCCTTCTCAAAGACTTCTGCCTCGATCTCGTCGACGATCTTCTTGATCTGCGCCGCGCTGACAGGTCTCTTGTGACAGGCGCGCAGAATACCCCCTTCGATCTTGGAGCGGTCAAATATCTCCCTGTTGTTGTCCTTCTTGGTGACCATCATCGGGATCATTTCGATCTTCTCATACGTCGTAAATCTCTTGCCGCATGAATCGCAGATTCTTCTTCTGCGGATCGAATTGTTATCCTCCACCGGCCTTGAATCAATTACTCTCGTATCATCCTTTCCGCAATAGGGACATCTCATGTATTTACCTCTTCCTAAAGTATCAGCGTTTTCATCCTTTCCAGTTTTTAATGATACCTTAATTCCGGTAAAGCATCAACTCCGCTTTTTTCTTTCCTTCCTCCATTTCAGGCCTTCCAGGGCGGTCTTTACGAGGTATTCGGACGCGCGGACGGGATACCGGCCCGAAGCGGATTCCCCTGTGATCATGACAGCCGAAGCTCCGTCATTTACAGCGTTGAAGATATCGGACACCTCCGCTCTTGTCGGGACCGGTGAGTATTCCATACTTGCCAGCATCTGTGTTACTACCATAAAGGGAACATCTGCCGAAAGGCATCTCTCCGATATTTTCTTCTGTACCCGGGGCAGCTCCCAAAGCGGAACTGCGTTTCCAAGATCCCCCCTGGCAATGACAAGCATATCCGTGAGCGGAAGGATCTCCTCTAAGGCTCTGATCCCTTCCCTGTTCTCTATTTTGGCAAAGAGCCTGCAGTTTCCGGCACCGCATTCCTCCATCGCCTTTTTAACTTCCAAAAGGTCGCCTTTCCCGCGCACGAAAGGCTGCATTACATCCGTGACACCTGCCTTAGCAGCGTACCTGAGATTCGACAGATCCTGCTGCGTGAGAGTACTCCCTGTGACGGATGCGCCCTCAATGGCAATGCTCTTTCTGCTCAGCACAGGTCCGCCTGTCAGAACAGCCGCGGTGATTCTCCCGTGATCTGCCGCGATGTCTTTCTTCAGAAGTCTCAGTCGGATCTTGCCGTCATCGATCAGGATGGTCATGCCAGGCTCATAATGATCAAATATTTCACGGGGAACAGGAATCGCGTCCTGCTCCGGCGCAGTATCGTCTCTGACGGACAAACAGATGATATCCCCCTGTGCTGCCGAAAACCCCTTTCTCACATTTCCGATCCGCAATTCCGGTCCCTGCATATCGATAAGGAGCGACGGACTGACTCCCTCAAGCGCAGACGCCCTGTGAAAAGCTTCTATCAGGGGCGCACTGTCAGCCAGTGTGCCGTGGGACAGATTCAGTCTCATACCGGTTATGCCGCAGGCAAGCATCTGCCTCAGCACTTCTGTCTCCCTGCAGGCCGGTCCCAGTGTTCCGTATATTTCCAAATCCTTTTTCATAATTAGAGAGTCCCTCCGCTTCCGTCGGCAAAATGCGGCCGTAAGACATGTTCTTACGACCGCATCCATGTTCGGTATCATAACCTCTTTATTCCGGTTTCTCAAATACGACTTTGGATCCGTCTGAAGCATTCATTGCCGGATCCTCGCCCATCACGATTTCACCCTTGCCGCTTTCTCCTACCCCGAGTTTTGATGTGTCAATTGTGTTTCCGTTGACAGCATCACTGGATCTGTAATCGTCAGGATTGATCTGCGTTTCCTTGCCGGGCGTGGCTACCGATGCAGCCGAACTCTGAGAACCTGATCCGGCTTCCTGGATCGTCTGGGCGACGTCGGAAAGCTTGTCGGGCAGAGGCAGCGGATCCGCGGACGGAGCGTTTACGGTGACCTCCTGCTCGATCTCCTTTTCGATCACAGAACTTGCGATCTCCGCGTCGGTGACATTGTTCTTGTCGTTGAAAGAATTGACGCTGGTCATCTTGCCGTTGCTGTCAAAGAATGTCATCTTGCCGTCGACTTCACTCCAGCCGACCTGCATCTTTCCCGTATTCTCGTCAAAATAGTACTTGTTGCCGCCGATCTCCTGCCAGCCATACTGGAGCACTCCCTCTTCGTCAGAGAAATAACTGTCGCCTTCCGCTGAGAACAGGCCTTTTTTCAGGATTCCGTCCTGGTCCAGATAGAACCGGTCTCCGTCAAGTTCCAGCCAGCCATAGTGAAGTGTTCCGTCAGTGTAGTGATATACAGTGCCGAGCTTCGTCTCAAGCCACTGGTCATAGGCGTACAGTTTATATCTGTTCCAGTAAGTTCCTGCTGCGAGATTTCCCCTGCTGCTGGACTGCCCGCTTCTGTCGGCCGGTCTCTCAAAGTCGTAACAGAATTTATAGGCTGCATTATAAGCGCCCTCACTGGAATTCTCTATATTCATCAGATATCTGTAAAGACTGGGATAATAACTCTTCAGCTCGTGCGTGAGATAGGACAGCTGTCCCGCCATGGATTCGGAATCGAATCCGTGATCCGAACAGTAATAGTCAAGACCGTCCAGTCTGCCTCCCATCCACTGGCAGAGGCCATATGCGCCGCCCCAGCTGCCGGCACCGGGATGGAAATTGGATTCATGCCGTATGTTCGCCATGATCCCGCAGGCAGCGGCCACATTAAAGCCCAGCGTATCAGTCAGATAAAAGAAGGCTGTCTCTTCGTTGCTCGCCGCTTTCGCCGGAATTGAAGGTGCCATAGCAGCCAAAGTGATCGCCGCAGCTGCAAGCCAGGCAACTGTATACTTACCGATTCGGGTGACCAACACGTTTCTCATAACAACTCCTTTATACTTCCGCGCTCATGCCTTCAACGCCTGTAAATAAGGCAGAATAAACATCGAGTTAATTATAAAGTTTCCGTTTCTATCTTGCAACGAGTTGTTATGCTTTCGCAATCATTTTATTATTTGTTTGTGATTTTTATAATTTCTTTATAATTTGTTGTAACTTTCTCAATTGACATCCATCTGGTCTTCCGCATCCTCTGCTCTGTCGATCAGGTCCTGAACATCGATCCTTTTCGGGTCCAGCCCCATGTAAGTATTGAACTCACAGCTGTCGACCACCCTGCTGTTCTCTGTATCGTAGACCACAAAATTGAGCCCGATCCTCTTTACGGCATAATCTACGCCATTGATCTTTACGGAACAGGTCAGATATCTGCCGGCGCCTCCGCCGGCGCCGCTCAGTCCTCCCTGGCTGATCACGGAATACTGCGCCCCGTCGCTGAGTGTCCCAGCCGTCATCAGTTCCTTCTCAGACATTTCCTCAATGATGTGATCCGGTTCAATTACAGCGTAATAGCTCCATCTGTAGTGGCCTCGAAGATCCTCTTTAAGTCCCAGTTTCCAAAGCCCCTCGCAGATCTTATCCGTCAGGGAGTGGGAACCGTCATCCCTCACAGTTACGAAGATCGTGTACTGCGGATTCAGGGAAAGCGCGTCAAGATAGGCACAGATCTCATTCTGTTTGATGGAGAGATCACCTGTCATCGTTGAGGTAAAATACTCTCTTCCGGACTGCCCTATGACTACAGCCGAAGCTTTCGCGTCCCTGTAATTGAAGGAGTCCAGGTCCGCTTCGGCGCGGTAAACGCCTTCTGCGTTTTCGTCCTCTTTCATTTTCAGTTTTATTACCTTGCTCCCGTCGTCGATCCTCAGCTCAACTCTTTTGTAATTCTCATGAATATTATCGATCTTACTGACCGAAAAGCTCATTGTCCCTTCTGAATAATCGATCTTTCTCATCGTGATCCGGGATTTCGGAAGAAGGCCCTGCGCTTCCAGGAGTTCTTCATCATATATATCGATGTCCGCAAGCTCATTCATAAAGTTTGACTTCTTCTGCATCTGGGAGATCACATCTGCTTCTCCGTATTTTTCCAGCAGTGTGTCCTGAGAGGAATAAAGATTTGTTCCCAGCCCCAGACGGTTCCCTTCGATCCTGCAGCCGAGTGCCGCAAGCGTCGTGGGAAACTGGTCGAGAGTGGAATAAAGCCTCGTTCTGTCGGGCTCCTCAGGCTGCGCGTCAGCGTTCAGAAAGACCGTATAGACTTTTCTGTCATAGTCTGCCGGGACCTCTTTGCAGAAATCACTGTCCATTGTCAGATGATCTCCACAGAGCACGATCGTTGTGTTTTCATAAAAATCCTGCTTCTGCACCCATCTGACAAATTCCGAGACCTGCCTGCTGGAGCAGGCAATGGCGTTTGCGTAATCGTTGTCCGGATATTCCTCCCTGCACAGACTGCATATATAGCCGTCCTCAAAGTGCGTGTCTACAGTGAGAAGGGATAGATTAAAGGGCTGCTCTCCCTGAGACAGTTCCGTGAGTCTGTTTTTTGCGGCGTCAAAGAGCCTGCTGTCCTCCATACCCCAGAATACATAGTAGTTCTCCGGAATGATCTGCTGTTCGATCGCCCATTTATAGTCGTCGATCTCATAATCTCCATGCTGGCCGAAATACAGGCGCCTCCCGCCGAAAGTCGCGTTCGATCCAAGCATGAAGACATTTTTGTAGCCCGCATCCTCAAGAATGTCACCGAGGCTGGTCACCTTTTTGAAAAAGGCATCCTGCGTGTTCATCTTATTGAAAGATCCCCTTGCGTCGTAAAACTTCTCTCCGATATCGACTTTCAGGGGAAGTCCGGCAGACTGGGCAAAAATACCTCCCATCGTAAAAGTCGTCGCAGGCATCACCCTTCCTCCGTTGAGGAAGCCGCTGTCTCCCGAGAAGTTTTCTCCCTCCTTCGATAATTCTGTAAGTTCCGGGATATTATTGTAAGAGAAGGCTCCTCCCATGGAAGAATCGGCATAGGTCGATTCCATGGACTCCAGGTAGATATAGATCAAATTCCTCTTTCTTTCGGGGAACTCAATATCCACATCTTCAGGATCCACATAGTTGTCTTCTATGAAAGGGGAATCATCGAGCTGATTTTTCACATATCCGCCCATGTCAAGCCTGTTCCATGCATAACCGGCTGCGCCGGCGGTCAGGACCAGTCCAAGGACCCCCGACCAGAACAGCACTTTACTGCCTCTTCCTTTTTGCAGTGCGAAAATATATATAAGGCACACCAGACCGGTAAGAGCCGCTGCAGGGAGCAGACTGCTCAGGACTCCTTTAAGGATGATCCCGTCTCCGGTGCCTTCAAGAGGCGCCTTAAGCTGAAAGATCATCTCTTCGATCTGCAGACCGTTCCATGTGGCAAACACCCATCGGACCAGAAACACAAGGGTACAGCCGGCAAAAAAGAGCAATCCCGCCAGGATGACCGAAACCATATTCTTCTTTGGCATTTTGTTTGTCTTCATCTATTCTCCAAAACAAGTATTGTGATTAGCCTTTTCAAACTATTATAGGCGCACATCATCAAAATTTCCACTGCAGTCTTATTGCTTCCATACTTTCAGAGAGAAAGAAAAAAGCCCATAAACAAAGGAACTAAAACCTCCTTTGATTATCTGGGCTTTCATCCGAGAGCAGGTAGCGGGAATCGAACCCGTCTCCCCAGCTTGGGAAGCTGGTATTCTACCGATGAACTATACCTGCGTATCGACGAATAATATTATAACAGAAAAAACGGGCTTTGCAAGCAGATTTGCAAAGCCCGCAGCAGTTAATCACCACCGGTCATCTGCCGGATTCCTTAATATATGCCTCAACCTGATCCACGGTGGGCATCACGCAGAGCGCGCCCTTCTTGGTAGTGACAAGAGACGCCGCCGCATTGGCAAAGGTGAGCAGTTCGTGAAGATGCTCTTCGTTATTAAGTCCTTCGATCCCATACTTAAGGACGTGCAGCAGCGCGCTGGCACAGAATGTATCGCCCGCGCCGGTTGTCTCGATCGTATTGGGATTGAGGAAACCTGCCTCATAGACTTCCTTGCCGCCGCAGTATGCCTTGGATCCGTCGGGTCCGAAAGTTGCGAACACAAGCGGAATATGATACTGGTCGATGATTTTATGAATGCCCTTGTCGAGGTCTTCTTCCCCTGTCATGAAGGTGATCTCGTTGTCGGAGATCTTTAAGATATCGCATTGTGTAAGGCCGAACGCGATCTTTTCCTTAGCCTTCTCTTCGCTGCTCCAGAGCGGAGGACGGAGGTTGGGGTCAAAAGAGATCATGCATCCTGCTGCCTTTGCGATCTCAAGCGCCTTGAGCGTAGCCTTCTCAACAGTGTCGTGTGTCATGGAAAGTGTGCCGAGATGGAAGATCTTCGCTCTTTCGATCAGATCGCGGTGCTTCTCCACTTCATCTGCCGTCAGCATGACGTCCGCGCCGGGATTTCTGTAGAAGGAGAAATCTCTGTCGCCGTTGGGAAGCTTTTCAACAAATGCCAGGGTCGTATGGATCTCATCGTCCATCTCAAGGCCGCTCATGTCAATGCCCTCTCCCTCTGTCTTGGACTTGAGGAGTCTTCCGAACATATCATTTCCGACCTTGCCGATGAAAGCGGTCTTCTTTCCGGCTTTGTTGAGCATAGCGAGCACATTGCAGGGAGCCCCGCCCGGATTAGCCTCGAACAGATTGTTGCCCTGTTCGCTCAGGCCGTTCTGTGTAAAGTCGATCAAAAGTTCGCCAAGCGCTGTTACATCAATTTTCTTTTCAATACTCATATTTCTATCACCCTTTCCGATCAGCCAAAGCGAGCTCCTGGGTATCGGCCCGCACAATTACTTATCGTGATTATTTTACAACACATTCGGGTATTTCGTCCACTTTTCGTCTACTTTTGCCAAAAAAAACACCGTCCGCAGTTAATTTTTGAAACTATGGACCGGCGCAGGGATCCTCCCTTTCCGATTCACAAATTCATCGCAGCTGTAAGGGTTGACAGGCATGATCGGGGCGTAACCGAGCAGTCCTCCGAATTCGACCTTGTCCCCGACTCCCTTTCCGATCACAGGGATCAGGCGGACCGCTGTCGTTTTCTGATTGATCATGCCGATCGCCATCTCATCGGCTATGATGCCGGCGATCGTTGTATCCTTCGTATCACCCGGAATAGCGATCATATCAAGTCCTACCGAGCAGACGCAGGTCATGGCCTCAAGTTTCTCCAGTGTCAGGCATCCCGTGTTGACAGCATTGATCATTCCCTGATCTTCGCTCACAGGAATGAAGGCTCCGCTCAGTCCTCCCACATAAGAGGAGGCCATAACTCCGCCCTTTTTAACCTGATCATTCAAAAGAGCGAGCGCCGCTGTTGTACCGGGAGCACCCGCGTACTCCAGCCCCATTTCACAGAGAATATCCGCGACACTGTCTCCGATCGCAGGTGTGGGCGCCAGCGACAGATCTATGATGCCGAACGGGACTCCCAGCCGCTTTGAAGCCTCTTTTGCCACCAGCTGTCCGACACGGGTGACCTTGAAAGCGGTCTTTTTTACAGTCTCACAGAGCGTCTCAAAATCTTTCCCATGGACAGATTCCAGCGCTTTTTTGACAACGCCCGGGCCGCTTACGCCGATATTGAGGATCCTGTCCGCCTCGGTGACGCCGTGGAAAGCACCGGCCATAAAAGGATTGTCATCCGGAGCGTTGCAGAATACAACGAGTTTGGCGCATCCGATCGATCCGCGGTCCGCTGTCCTTTCCGCTGTCTTTTTAATGATCTTTCCCATTAGGCGAACTGCGTCCATATCGATCCCTGTTTTTGTAGAACCCACATTTACTGATGAGCACACAAGTTCTGTCTCCGACAGGGCAAGCGGTATGGATTCAAGCATAAGCTTGTCCGCCGACGTCATGCCTTTGGACACCAGCGCGCTGTAGCCGCCAAGAAAGTTTACACCCACGTCGTGCGCGGCTTTGTCGAGAGTAATCGCGATCTGCGCGAAGTCCTCCGGCGAGCTGCAGGCGCTGCCGCCGACCAGTGCGATCGGCGTCACGGAGATCCTCTTGTTGACGATGGGGATCCCGTAATCCGTGGAGATCTCCTCTCCCACCTTTACAAGATTTTCCGCACTCTTATATATTTTGTCATAAATCTTCTGTCTGAGCACCTGCAGGTCGGAATCGATGCAGTCCAAGAGACTGATTCCCATGGTGATCGTCCTTACGTCGAGATTCTCCTTCTCGATCATTGCATTGGTCTCGCTGACCTCAGAGATGTTGATCATATAGCCTCCTGTCTTTTAAAAAGCGGAACTACAGTTCTGTGCCGTTTTGCAATACACTCTCTGTATCAGATCCTGTGCATCAGGTCAAAAATCTCTTCCTTCTGGCACTTGATCTGGACGCCGATCTTCTCTCTTCCCAGAACGGCCAGTTCATCCGCGATCTGTCCGAAAGGCTTTTCCAGGGTCGTCACATCGACGACCATCATCATATTGAAATACCCCTGTACGATCGTCTGGGAGATGTCGAGGATATTGATCCTGTTTTCCGCAAGGTAAGAGCATACACCCGCAATAATGCCGATGGTATCTTTGCCAACTACTGTAATGATCGCTCTCTGCATTTTAACCTCCAAATATAGCGCTGCCCGATGTTGTTTGCCGTTTATGTCAGATCTCCACAAGACAGGACGGTCTCTTTCTGTCCGCCACACAGATAGGAAGATCCTCCGGACTGTATTCAGCTTCTGAGCTCATGATCTCCACCCTGACTGTCTCAAAGGCGAGTTCGGGGAAATTGTTCTCCTGGCTCAGGTGCCCCAGAAAGATCCCCCTCAGGTGGTCATTGAGCACCCTGCTGAGGAGCTGTCCGCTTGTAACGTTGGATAAATGTCCCTTGTCTCCGAGGATCCTGCGTTTGAGCATGTAAGGATATCTGCCCACCTGAAGCATGTTCACGTCATGGTTGGATTCGATGAGGAGCAAATCGGAATTTTTGAGACACTCCACGGTGTAGTCCGTATAGCATCCCAGATCCGTGCAGACGCAGGCCTTCTGTTTCCCGTAATAGATCCTGTAGCCAACCGGTTCGGCCGCGTCATGAGAGATCCTCATCGGGTCGATCTGCATGTCCTTGACATTGATCTTCTCATCAGGCCGGATCGGGACGAACCGCTCCGGATCTATATCTTTAAACTTATCCATTCTCATGATGGCGTCTATTGTTCCCCTGGTCGCGTAGATGGGCATCTGCGATTTCTTCGCGATCATGGGCAGTCCGCTGATGTGGTCCGTATGCTCATGAGTGATGAAAATTCCGTCGATGTCCCGAAGTTCCAGATCAAGGTCCTTCAGGGCTTCCACCGTTCTTTTCCTGCTGATCCCCGTGTCCAGCAGAAGGTGTGTCGTATCCGACCCAACATAAATGCAATTGCCGCTGCTGCCGCTCGCAATACTCTCAAATCTCATATCTTTTGTTCATACCTGTTTCCTGTTTATTTGAAGTCCGCCCGCGCGGTCACCGCTGCGGCCCGTATTTCTCCCGAAGGCGCGCGATCGCCTCGTCCACCTGAAAAGCGGCCCCCTGAGGCCCGTCAAAATCACCTGTGTTGTCAATCACCGTGTCGCAGTGATTTCTGAACACCTCCTCGGATACCTGTCTCATCATAATAGAACGGATCTTCTCATCGGAATATCCCCTGGACGCTTTGAGCCTGCTGCTCCTGACGCTCTCCTCGCAGTAAATGTACCACATGGAGTCCAGGATCTTGTCATAGCTGTTCTCGATCAGCAGCGCGGATTCCAGGATAAAGAACTCCTTCTCCCCGCTTTTTTCCTCCCGCGCGATCTCCTCATGAATATACTTGTTTACAGCCGGATGCACAAGCCCGTTGATCTTTGTAAGAAGCATAGGGTCAGAGAATATCCTCTTCGCCATCTCCTGTTTGTCGATCTCGCCGTTCTCAAGAAGCAGCGCGCCGCATGTGCCGTTCTCAGGAGTCTTTTTCTCCAGCAGCCGCACAAGAGGTTCGTATAGGATCCCGCCGGGAGCTTCCAGTTCCTTGGCCGCGTCGTCAGACATCAGGATCCTGCAGTTATAGTTGTTGTCAAGATATCGGAGGATCTCGCTCTTTCCGGCTCCGACTCCTCCTGTTACACCGATCGTGATCATTGATGCTTTACTCTCTGTCTCTATTTTGCCATGTACCAGTCTTTTCCGCTGTGCACATCCGTTTCCAGTTCCACTTCCAGATCAGCCGCGCCTGCCATTTCGGAAGCCAGAAGTTCTTTGACGCGCTCTTCTTCCTCCGGGACCGCCTCGATCAGGAGTTCGTCGTGGATCTGCAGGATGAGTCTGGAAACAAGGTTCTCTCTGCGGAGAGCTTCCCAGACTCTGATCATCGCTATTTTGATAATATCCGCCGCTGTTCCCTGGATCGGTGAATTCATTGCCACCCTTTCGCCAAAAGATCGCTGCATAAAGTTGCTGCTCTTCAGCTCCGGAACCGGTCTCCTGCGGCCGTATATAGTCTGCGCATATCCGTTCTCTTTCGCGTCGGCAACCAGCCCGTCCAAAAAGTCCTTGATGCCGGGATAAGTACGAAAATATGCTTCAATATACTCCGCCGCCTCTTTCCTGGAAATACTGAGTCCCTGGCTGAGTCCGAAAGAGCTGATCCCATATACGATGCCGAAATTCACCGCCTTCGCGTTCCTTCTCTGGAGGGGCGTGACCTCTTCAAAGGGAGTATGAAACACCTTGGAGGCTGTGATCCTGTGAATATCCTTATTCTCTTTGTAAGCACCGATCAGTTCTCTGTCACCGCTCATATGCGCGAGGATCCTGAGCTCGATCTGGGAGTAGTCCGCGTCCGCGAACAGCATTCCCTCCGCGGGTATGAAAGCCTTCCTGATCTTCCTGCCCATCTCCGTCTTCATGGGAATGTTCTGGAGATTGGGTTCCGTTGAACTGATCCTTCCCGTCGCTGTGATCGTCTGATTGAAACTTGTGTGGATCCTTCCGTCCTTCGCGACATAAGCAGCAAGACCGTCCGCGTATGTGGATTTGAGTTTGGTGACCGCCCTGTACTGCAGTATGTTGTCTACGATGGGATAATCGGGCGCAAGTTTTTCAAGGACACCCGCTGCTGTGGAGTAACCCGTCTTGGTCTTCTTGCCGCCGGGCATTCCGAGTTTCTCAAAAAGGATCACGCCGAGCTGTTTGGGAGAAGCTATATTGAACTCTTCCCCGCAGGCATTGTAGATCCTCTCCGCCAGTTCGTCAGCTTGTTTGCCCAGCTGTCCGCTGTACTCCTTAAGGGCCTCGGGCCTGATCCGTATTCCGATCCGCTCCATATCATATAGAATATAACTCAGGGGTCTCTCGATCTGTCTGTACAGACTGATCATTCCCTCTTCTCCCAGCCGGTCTTCCACAGGCTTTGCAGCTCTGCTCAGCACCGATGCCATGCTGCACGCATACTTAATGAGTTCTTCCCTCTGCTCCTTAAGAGCCTGCCTCTTCGTTTTTTTGTCGAAGACCTGCTTCCACGTGGGATAAGATTCCTCGAGATACTCAGAAGCTGTCATCTCGGGCTGATAATCACTCTGGAGAGGGTTTACGAGATAACACTCGATCAGAAGATCCGCGAATCCCCCGAGCTTTATTCCGTCCCTGAAATCTGAACTGCTGTCGATCCCCCAGATCGGGAACTGGTTCTTGAGCCCGAAGACACAGATGACAGCCGGCTCGGGCTTAGTATCATCCGCCGCTTCCTCTCCGCAAGCCTTCAGTGCTTCCACTCGGAGGTTGCGGAGCATTTCCAGAAGATCCCTCTCCGCCAGGTTATCTGCACTTTCAGGATCAGAAGCATCTAAAAAGACAGCCTTCTTTCCTATGCACAAAGCGGCCGCGCTGAGGAGTTCATCCTCCTCTTCGCCGTACTTAACGGGATCAGTCACAGGATATACGCCCAGATAAGGGGGAGAGGAAGGATCCGCTTTTTTCATTTCTCCGATCACGTTTTCAAGATAGTCCTGCGCTTCGGCTTTCTTCGTGATCACTCTGTAAGTGAGTTCCTCATGGTTGCCTGCAGCCGCTGCCGCGTCGAATCTGGGAAGCAGGGCTCTGAAATTCAGCTCGGTAAAGAGATGAAACGCATCCGGGGTATAGAGATTTCCGATTCTGGCATCCTCCCAGTCCGTCTCTATGCAGCAGTCTGTCTTGATCGTCACCAAAACGAGGCTCAGTCTCGCAAGGTCTTCGTTCTCGGCAAGATTTTTCCTCAGGGCGGGTTTTTTGATCTCGTCAAGGTGGGCATAGACACCGTCCACGCTGCCGTAGTCCACGATCAGCTGTGTCGCTGTCTTTTCACCGACTTTGGGAACACCGGGAACATTGTCCGAGCTGTCGCCCATGAGCGCCTTGACATGGATGAATCCTTCCGGAGTCACCTGATACGTTTTCAGGACATCATCGGCATAATAGTTCTCTATGACGGTCTGCCCCTGTCTGGTCTTGGGGATCCTGATGCAGGTGTGCTCCGTGGCGATCTGCAGAAGGTCTCTGTCTCCCGACAAAAGCGAGACTTCCATTCCCTCGGCTTCCCCGCGCCTTGCCAGAGTCCCGAGAATGTCATCCGCTTCAAGGCCTGCCTGTTCGCGGATCTGGACTCCCATTGACTTCAGCACTTTTTTGATCAGCGGAACCTGCTCCCGAAGCTCTTCGGGCATAGGTTTACGGGTTCCCTTGTACTCCTTGTAAATCTCATGACGGAAAGTGGGCGCGTGCACGTCGAATGCCACCGTCAGATAATCCGCTTTCTCCTCGTCGAGGATCTTAAAGAGAATGTTCAGAAAGCCGAAAACGGCTCCGGTGTGCAGTCCCGCCGCATTGGTCAGATCCGGCATGCCGTAGAATGCTCTGTTGAGAATACTGTGCCCGTCCACAAGCACAAGCTTTTTGCTGTCCATCAGGTTATTTCCTTTCGCCGCATCCTATGCAGCTCCTATTGATAAAAAAGTACCACAAACAGGACGATGACAAATGCCGCCGTCGTAATGATCTCCGAAGCGATCGCCGTCATTTTGAGTCCCTGCCTTGAACTGAGCCGCTTTCTCTGAAGCTGCATAAGATCCGCCAGATCCTTGTCAACGTCAAAAGTAGCGCCTGCCTCAAGTCTTTCCAGTCCTTCATAGATCAGGTACTGGATCCGCAGTTCATCTCTGCAGTCCTCGCATTCTTCTATATGTGACAGAAACTCTGAGAGTTTCATCTCATCCAGCCTGTCATGAAGAAAGTCCAGGATCAGGCTGTTAAACTCTTTACAATCCATACTGTATTAGTTCTCCTCCGATCAGGCAAGGGACTCCGGTCCGAAAGAGTTCGGAAGGAGTTCCTCGAGGGTAAAGATCTTATAGTCCTCTTTGCTCCTGGCCACGATGACAACGAAGGTGTCGCCGTCACAGAACTCCCGCATAAACTGCCTGCAGGTGCCGCAGGGATAACTGTAGACCTCCGGATCTTCTTCTCTTCCGCCCGCGACCGCGATCGCTCTGAATTCGCGCTCCCCTTCGCTCACGGCTTTCACCATTGCCGTTCTCTCCGCGCAGATCGTGACCGGATAAGCCGCGTTTTCTATGTTGCAGCCCCCGTAGATCCTGCCGCTCCCGGTCAAAAGAGCAGCGCCGACCGCAAATCCCGAATAAGGGATATAGGAGCGTGTTCTCATAAAGAGCGCCTCTTCTATCAGTTTGGAAATGATCTCACTGCTGAGAGTGATCTGACTGTTTCCCATGTCTCACCGTCCTTTTTTCATTCCGCGGCGTCTTTGCGGGCGAGGATCTTCACCGCCTCGATCGCCGTTCTGATCGCGCTGTCTGTGTCATGAACAATGGGATTGGACAGGCCTTTCTTCGCTCTTGTCTGATTGGCCATTGTCAAAAGGACCGTACCGGTCCTCACTTTTCTGTATCCGCCCACTATAAACAGTGTCGCGGATTCCATTTCCGACGCAAGACAGCCCAATTTCAGGTAAGCGTCCCAGTTCTGCAGCAGCACCGCGCTGTTGGGCAGAAGTTCGGGATTGTGCTGCCCGTAGAAAGCGTCCTTGCAGTGCACGACACCTATGTGATATCTTTTGCCGAGGTTCTCCGCCGCGTCCTCGAGAGCCCTCAGTACAGTATGATCCG
>OCTX014520710.1_pt1 | contig 18667 bp, 19 predicted proteins | sample 1539691 | NCBI WGS metagenome assembly OCTX01 (sample SAMN02144231, study PRJEB22623) | gut metagenome | biome: sheep rumen | host: Ovis aries | place: New Zealand | reverse complement strand
CGGGATAGGAGCTACCTCTCTCAGCTTGTCCACTAATTCATTGAATTTCTCTACAAATTCATCGAACGAAGGAGTCAGTATTCCTGTCGTATCATGTGTCTGGGAGAACAGGCAGAGAGCTTTATCTGTATTCTGCTTAAGGTTGCGGTAGCAGACGACAATACCAAAAGGCTTTGTCTCTTTCTCAACCCGGTTCGTCCTGCTGAATGCCTGCAGAAGGTCATGATACTCAAGGTACTTGTCTACATACAGGACATCCAGAGGCTTGCTGTCAAAACCTGTGAGAAACTGCTTCACTACAATGAGGATGTCCAACTGTTTGGTCTTCTTGCCCTTTACACGGTCAGAGATATCCTTACGGTATGCTTCGTATGTCTCCGTGGAGAAATTCGTATCATACATCTTGTTGTAGTCCTTGATGATACGTTCCAGAGAGTCCCTTGAATGCTCAGCCTTTCCTTCGCCGTCCTCGTTCGCTCCGTAGGTAAAAATACCAGAGATATTGAGGTCGTGGTCGATGCTCTTGAAAATGTCATAGTATTTGATGAGTGCAGAGATTGACCATACTGTGAACAGCGCTGTGTACTGCCTGTTTCTTGTCTTAGACTTATGATTTGCAACAATGTGGTTGGCAATCATGGTCATGCGCTCTTCAGCCCCCATAACCTCGTCAACATCAATGCCCTGTACCATCTGCTTATCATTGATATCATAATCACCTTCAACAGTCTTAATATATTCAACATGGAAACCGAGCACGTTATTATCGAAGATGGCATCCTTTATAAGATATGTGTGTAGGCACTCGCCAAACAAAGATGCCGTAGTCTGTACAACATGACCCTCAGTCTTGCCATTAATCTCAAATCTTGGAGTACCAGTAAAACCAAAGAACTGTGCTTTACGGAAATGCCGTACAATGTCCTTATGCATGTCACCAAATTGCGAGCGGTGGCACTCATCAATGATGAACACAACCTTTTCATCCTTGTATGAATCCATGACAGAAGCATAGCGCCTGTTGTTGACAGCATTCGACATCTTCTGTATGGTCGTCACAATGAGGTGGACATCCTTCTTCTTCATCTGCTCAACGAGCACATAGGTATTGTCAGTAACATCGACAGAACCTGGCTCAAACTTATTGAACTCTTCCATAGTCTGGGAGTCCAAGTCTTTACGGTCAACAAGGAAGACTACCTTTTTTATTCTGGGCTCTTGTGCAAGTATCTGTGCTGTCTTGAAACTGGTCAGTGTTTTGCCAGAGCCAGTGGTATGCCATACGTATGCATTCTTATTAGAAAACTTCGCACGGTCAATGAGCTTCGAAGCCGCATAGACTTGGTACGGTCGCATTATCATAATGGCTTTATCCACGTCATTCAGCACCGTATACCGAAGGAACATCCTCGTCAGATGGTCTCTCGCCAAGAACGTGATGGAGAAATCCCTCAGATTGGTGATACGTATATTGTCCTCATCCGTCCAGAAGAATGTAAGACTGTATAAGATGTCCTTGTCACTGTTAGAAAAGTATTTCGTGTCTACACCGTTGGAAACTACAAAGCACTGGATATAACGGTACAGACCGATATAGGAGTGCTTTTTGTACCGCATTATCTGGTTAATGGCCTGTCTGATGTCCATACCTCTGCGTTTTAGCTCTATCTGTACAAGAGGTAGACCATTGCAGAGAATCGTCACATCATACCTGTTGGTGTACTTACCGACTACCGTAGTCTGGTGTGTTACCTGCCAGAGGTTCTTTGTATGGTCTTCATCAATGAAACTGACATATACTTTACTGTTATCGTCACGTTCAAGGACATACTTGTCCCTAAGCACTTTTGCAGACTCGAATACGGAGCGTCCGAGCATATAGTTGAGGAGTCTGTCCCATTCTTTATCTGATAGTGATTTTTCCCCTAGTTTCTCGGCATTAAAAGCACTAAACTGTTTCCGAAAATTAGCCAGTAATCCATCATAGTCTCTAATTGCTATTGACTTATAGCCCTGTTCGTTTAGCTGTTTAATTAGCTGATTCTCGAGTTCTGCTTCGCTCTGATAACCCATTAGTATAGCCCTCAACAATATTCTTTAGTTATAATAACTACCGTTTAATAATAACACGCTTCACACTCCAGCACAAAAGAGACCTTCTTGCTGTGCGCCTCTTGGTCTTCTTTTTGCACATCTCTTGTATGCCTGCTGCCTTACAACCCATCAAAACAGTCGAGATTCTCGATGGTTTTGCATGATTGCAATAAAAAAGAGTAGAGAATTTCCCTACTCAGCTTAGCTATATCACGGTTCTAAATTGTCCCAAAAGTGTCCCAAATTCAATTAATCAATGTCTTCAAACGGCTTAAATAAAGGCTTTTTAAGCTCTTCGGCAGATATTGCCGTGGCAAATGAATAGTACTTTTATCAACTTTTTATAACTTCCCATATCTTCATTTTTCCTTTATTTAAGGCATTTTTTCACGCCCAACATTGCACGTATTTTCACGTTTCTCCACATATCTTTTTAATCAAATGTCCCAAAAAGTGTCCCAAATCCGAAAACTTGGGACACCCCCGACATATTCCTTTTTCCTATGGCAGAATCATGTTCAAATAATTTGCACAGATTCCAATCTTCCTACTTCTTTCTGTGCATCCTCAAATCCAATATGTGTGTAAACGTTCAAAGTAACACTTATGTCACTGTGGCCCATCAAGTACTGCAATGTCTTGGGATTCATTCCGCTTTTTGCCTTCTTCGAACAATAAGTATGCCGACATACATGTGGTGTCACTTTGGGCATCTGTAACCTGTAAGTCTTATTATACTTTTCTACAATATGCTCAAAATACTTCTCCCAGTGCAGTGCCACCATTGGCATATTATTCTTATCCAAGAACAAAAAACCGGTATACCCATCAATCATTGGTTCAACTTTGGGTGCCTTGCGTGTTTGGATAATCCGTTTAAATGCTTCCTCTACCTCTTTTTCCATCGGCAATTGTCTAATTCCCGACTCTGTCTTGGGTGGTTGGATAATGTATTCCATTTGACTTGTTCGCTGGAGTTGATGGTCAATGTTGATTTTGTGCTTTTTAAAGTCAATATCTCTTATAGTCAAACCGCAAAACTCCGAGATTCTCATTCCTGTATTAAATAGGATAAAGATGGCATCATAGTATTTCTTAAAATGCTTATCATTAGCAATAAAATCCAAGAAACGTCTTTCATCCTTTGGTGATATTGCATCTCTGCGAACACTATCATTTACAATGACATTAACCAGTGCGAAGTCAAATGGGTTCTTGGGCAACATATCATCTTCCACAGCCATTCTAAATGCTTGTCTGAGCACGCCTCTAATAGTATGAATTGAACTGTAGCTTTTCCCGTCCTTCTTTTGTAGCTTGATAAGAAAAAGTTTCGCATCTGAAATTTTAATTCGACTGATTTTCTGATGCCCAAAACTCTCTCTTTCAAGTAGGTTCCGTACTGTTTTGTGGCCCATAAGTGTTGTTTCCCTTAAGCCTGTTAGTGTGCTTTCGTACCTGTCCACAAGTTCCAAAACAGTAATATCGGCATTACCTATCCCCTTTGTAAGGTTTGCTTTTATTTCAGCCTCCAACTCCCTTAGTGATGGTTTTGGATGTTTTCCATTAGGTACAGGGTCTGTTTTGTTAAGCCTCCAACTCCTGACTGTCTTTCTGTTTCCAAATAAGTCTTTGTATTTGTATACATACCTCCCGTTTGTCTCTTGTGACTCACCGTTCCATAGTTTTCTACCTTTGTTATCTCGTCTCTTATCTGTCATCCTTTTACTCCTTTTCTTCAAATAAGAGCCGTGATATAGCTTTAGTTAGTATATCACGACCAATTGCTTTTAAATAGCGCTAGTGCTGTCAATGAATTTTTCAAATAGTTTTCTTTTTATCTGCGCTCTATTACCGTTCCAGAGAATAAAGTCCCTGCTTGGCTCTGCATTGATTAAGCTACGCAGCTTGTTCTCTCCTATGCGAAACAAACGGCTTGCCTCTTCTACGGATAATGTGTATTTCTCCCAAATAGGTACATCATCTTTTACCAGTTCTTTCTTAGGTTCTTCGTGAATTACAATGCTTCCGTATTCATCTACGAATGTACTCCTTAACGGCTCAATCAAATTCTTGGTCAAATGCTCATCCCCTTTCTTGCTTAGCTTTCAATATATTTATTCAAGATTCGCTCTACGTTTTTCTCACATTTCTCTATAATATTTCTTCTGCTTTTCTTTTTGATTTTTCCCTTTTTACTCCTTTTTCACTCCTTTCTTTTTGCTTCTGCTTGTTTATTCTCAAAACGAATGTGAATTTTACGGTTTTTCACACAAAAAAAGAGCAGAGTCTTTTGCTCTGCCCTAATTCTGTATTCATATTTATTTTGTGAAGACGTATGCTATTCTTGCCACGCCATCTACTGTAAAACCAACTGATAGTTTATGCGCATATCCGTTTTCTTCGATATCTTCGGTATTAATAAATGCCATTACCACGATGCTGTCCTTATTGGGTGAATCTTCATCGGTCGACAGATTATACGCATATTCTGTATTTTCCATCCCTTTGCAGATGCTTTCTGATACCACCGTCCAATTTCCTTCATATTTCTCATCATTTACCAGCCTCAATATATACGTCCCATCTTCTTTTGCTACGAACTCTGGAAGAGGTGAATCACCAAAATCACTCTTGGTAAGTGTCCGGCTATTACCATCTTTGTCAAGATATGAAACAACACCGAATTCCCATGTTGAGCATAGTTGTTTTATCGCCTTTTCTTCAAAACTCTCTGCCTTTACCTGAGTTTCTTGTTTCTGTTCTCCTTCATCATTAGAACCACCTGAATTTCCCGTTTTATGCCCTGCTAATAAAGATATTATTAATATTGCCACTATTGCCACAATGGGTATTATGTACTTATTCTTTTCGTTTTTCTGTTCTTTTGTTACTTTCTTTTCTATCTCTACAGGCTTTTGGTCAATATTCCTATCCACCACAGGACATCCACATTTTGGACAGACCTTATCTTCCTCACTCAACACTGTTCCACACTCTTCACAATGCTTTTCATCCGAACCTTTAATAAGTGTTTTCCCACAATGAACACATGTCTCTGCTTTATCTGATACCTGATTCCCACAATACGGACAATTTATTAAAGCCATTTCTACCTCCTCTTTTTCGTGACTATCTATTTAAGGACTCTCTATATAGTGAGTTATTAATTCACGAATCATTATATAAACTTTTTTACATAAAGTAAAGCAACAACAGCTGGGGGATATGATAATGAGCTATGGCACAATGTATTTGAGGATTGAAGAAATTCTTAAAGAAAAAGGTATTAGTAAGAATCGCCTGTGCAAAGATTTAGATATACCTAGAACAAACCTTAATAGATATTGCCAAAACAAATGCCAGCGATTAGATATTGGCCTCTTGTCAAAGCTGATAGGATACTTAAATGTCGATATTTCTGAATTGATAGTTTATCTTCCTGACGGGGACAAAGAACATGCAGCAAACGCCATTAAAACAGATAATCCAATTTCTCTTTTAGAAAATGATACTATTGCGGTAAACCATAGAGTTAATCGCATAAAAGATAGAGCATTGGAGCTGTATGATAAAGCATATAATTATGACTTAGATTATGATTCAGCAAGCAAACTCAACAACTTCAAAGACTGTGTTAGAATGGCATCCAACTCTCTAGATAGTGCTGTGCAATTCCTTCATCATTAATGTCTATTTATTACTATTACAACAATAAAAAAGCCAGTAAGGACAGATAGGGGTATATCTGATTACTGGCTTTCCTTTTGTCCGTTTTTTACGTTAATTAATATACAGTTGAGGCAAATTCGAGGTGTTATTGGTATATGAGCGATTTGATAAGCATCCACCTAGTAAGTATTCCTGCTCCGGTTCATTGGAGTTCGTTGTAAACATCCCTATACCGCTTCTTGCTCTTGGCATCTCTTCTTTGCCCTTGCAAGTGTGGCACGGCTTATGCCAGTCAGCTCTACCACTTCTTTGTAACTCATCCTGTCAAGTAGCCTCACAGCCTCGCCCAATTTTTTTTCGCTGTATTTCTGAGGTCTTCCTTCCCTGTAGTCTGCTCTTTGTTTTGCGATGCTCTTACCTTCTTGGGTGCGCTCTACAATCATGTCACGTTCAAATTGAGCAAACGATAGCAGAACATTTCTCAACAGAGTTGATACAGAGTCATTTGATAAGATTCCGAGATTGAGCACATTGACGGTTATTCCCTTATCAATCAACTCTGTGATAAGACCTGACGCTTGTGAGACACTACGAGCAAATCGGTCGAGTTTTGTTACAATAAGAGTATCTCCCTCTTTTATCTCTGAGAGTAACTCTGTAAAAGCCGGCCTGTCTGACTTCGTGCCAGTAAACACATCTTTATATATCTTAGTGGCTCCCGCCTCTCTCACTGCCTTTTCTTGCGCTTCGAGGCTGTTTCCTTTGGCTCCCTGTGTGTACGAACTCACGCGACAATACCCGAATATCATTCTTCTTCCTCTCTCCCTGTTCTGCTCTCCGTTGATACATCTACTTTTGATACTAAGTTATGATTAAGGTTTTGCTCATTATTACTAAAGTTTTGAGACTGTATCAATACTTTTAAGTTTTGAGACTATTGCTCATTCTTTTATAGGCTCTCGCTCAATCTTTTCATCCATCGCCTCTATAGCAAATTGATTGAGGCTGTAGCCTCTTGCTTGTGCTGCCTGCTTGTATTTCTCTCTGCTTCCTTTCGGTACTCTGAGTTTAATATCTTCTAATGTGTTCAAATACTTCTCATTAGCTGTCTTACGAGCCTCAGTAAATCCTTTATACGAGCTCTTCTTTATTTCTTCCATGTCTTTCTCCTTCCTTTAGGTCACGCTTGGAGCTCCCAAAACAAAAAGCCTCTTTTCCACCCTACGCTAATAGCTTATCACATTTCAACACATGGGTACATGTACAAAATTGACAAAGTTACATGGGTACATTCGTGCAGATTGCCAATAGATTTACATGGGTACATGTAATATAATAAAGACAGTTAAAGAACAGCACACCACTTCATAGAGAGGAGATACAAAATGAAAACACGAGAAGAAATGGTTGCAGAGTTTGAACGTAAGGTTGCCGAATTTAAGCGCAAGGCTGACGTAGCAGTATACGAAAGAGGCGAAGAGCTTGTCTATGAACGCATCACAAAAGCGGTTCCCAACTACGGTTTTGACGAGTACTTCGATATACAAGAAGAGCTTGCAAGAGGAGCCTACGAGGACGACGGCTACACCAAGCTCGGGTCACTCACTTACGAAGAAATCTACTTCCTGCTGATAGAGCACTACACAATAGATGAAGCTAACGAGTACCTCAGTGAATACAGATTCTACGAATTAGGCGAATTAGAGGCGGTGGCATAAAGCCACCCCTCACACCACAGAGAGGAGAACAAAGATGACATTACTGGATTACACAAAGGCTTACGGCGAGATGATGAAGCGCAAAGAAGAGCAGATGATGAATAAGCCGAATCTTAAGCTCTTCCGAATCACTACAAAATACGGCTACACGACAGAGGTTCTAGCCAGTTCCAAGAAGGATGCAAGAAGGCTCTCACGACTTTCCAAAATAGAGAGCATTGATGCAGTCGGATGAATAATCAAGGGGGGAGAGAAATCTCCCCTACCCAATAAAAAAGGAGAACAAAAGATGACAAACTTTTGGCAAATGATTGACGATGAGACATACGAGAACGGCTTCAATGAATGGATGGCCCGATGCAGAGTATCTCAGAGCATCGCCAGGTTGACCGATGAGAGATATGAAGCATTACAGGTGCGAACAGCCAAATCCGCCTATCACAACATGGATACAGGCTTAACGAGAGCCGAGAACTACTTTCTTATCGCCGAGAATATCGGAGTCTATGAGGCCAACCAGTATTTACAGAGAGGAGCATAAGACATGACACTATTAGACGTTTTGATGTATGAGTTGAGTTACACAAGAGAAGAAGCCAAGGACATTCTGAGGCAGTTAAACGAAGAATAAATCAATTCCCTGTAGGTAGGCGGTCAGACTTCAGAAAGGACGAACATGATTAAGAATTTGGTCAATATACAGGCAGAGTTAAAGGCTCCCAAGTCCAACTTTAATTCGTTTGGTAAATACAGATACCGCTCAGCCGAAGACATCCTCACAGCCGTCAAACCCATTCTCAGCAAGTACGGCTGTCAGATGACCATCACCGATGATATCGTGTTTATCGGCTCTCGCTTCTACATCAAGGCGACCGTCACGATTGCGGACGAAGAGGGGAACACAGAGAGTGTATCCGCTTACGCGCGTGAAGACGAATCCAAGAAGGGGATGGACGGCTCTCAGATTACTGGGACGGCATCGAGCTATGCTCGCAAGTATGCGCTCAACGGCTTACTACTGATTGATGACACAAAAGACGCTGACACTGACGAGTTTCACAACCAGACAGCATCCTCTAAACCAAAGTTTACAAAAACCTTTCTGAAAGAGCATGGCAATGACCGCATCGGCTCGGATGAGATTTACAAACTCAAACAAGCTTGCGTGAATGCTGGCGAGAACATGAGTCTTGAAAAAGCATTGATGGCTTGTAAGAAGAACTCCATCGAGGAAGTAACCTTTTATCAGTACACGGCTTTGATGAGCCAGCTCGGAGCAGTTGCATAGGAATTAACGAAGGTGAGGGGGCTTACACCCCCTTGCCAATAAAGAAAGAGAGGAAAGTCGGCATGAGATACAGGATAGATGCATTCATCGGTGGAAAGAAGACAGTTACGGTCTTCGACAACAGAGGAGAAGCGGTCAGCTTTGGAAAGAAAGAGGCCACTAAAGGAAAAATAGTTTTTCTGCTCGCGGAAGTAATTGAAGGACTCTATGACGTAGAAGAGCAGATAGAGGAAGGAGACTAAACGCTATGAAATCTTACATCTTCCACTTCTTGGAAAAGGATTATACTCTCGGTTTCTTTTATGACCGTTACACAAATAATGGTAATCTGTATGTAGGACTTATCAATCTCAGGAATGAGGATGACCCCTACTTTGCAGATTTGACCATTAACACAGTACCTCTTCCACCATATTATGCAGCCATAGATAACCTTCTAGGGAGAGGAATAATCCCTTGGCTCGAAAGCATCGGTGCTGGCAAGGCCTGTAAAAGGAATCTCCGAAGCAACTTTGCCTTATATCCTCTCTTTGAATTCAATCCCCAGTTTCTACAGGAAGCGAATCCAGAACGTTTTGCAAAATTATCACAATGATAAAGAAAAGGCATTCCTTTTAAACGGGAATGCCTTGAGAATATTGTATGATATGGAAATGCTTAGTCTTGGTTTAGGTAAAACAGAATAGTAGTTGCTTATGTGTCGCCGTTGTTCTTGGCAATAATCCCTATTACTGACGGATGCTTAATTCCACATGTTCTTTACATTATATTTAAGAAATATCTATAAACTCACCTTGTTCATCGTTACCTATACGAATATACTGAACTTCATATGAGAATGTATCCTTGTCTATAATGTAAAACTCCACAAGAAACTTGTTACGCATCGAAGCGCCAAAACTATTTGTTCCATCTACGTATGACTGAACTGCTATTAGGTCGCCTTTTTTGCCATATCCCCACTCATCTGAAAGGGCGCTAGGGAATTTTGCTTTAGAAGGGTTTTTCATACAACTTCGAACGATTTCTTCGGCTATTATTTGATAAGTAGCGACATCTTCAGCATAAATTGTATTATCATCTGATTCTTCAGTATCTTCATCTAAATCCGCCTTAGACATTAACAGTTGTCCATCTTCATAAAACACATTATCCGTATTAGGCTGAAAAATTCTAAGATATTCATCTCCCTCATCTGCATATGCGGTAACCATTAACGTCATACCATCGCATGCAAACTCAAAATTGTTGCTTTCTCCCTGTCTGGCAACAAATCTAACATCACTAAAACCTATTTCATCTGTTAGCACAGCCTTAACATAATTATAGTATTCTTCTCCTAATACTTCTACTATCGGAGCATCTGGCGACTGTTCAGAAACCTTCTCTGACTCGCTACTCTCCTCTTCAGTATTTGAAGCATCCTTTTCTACAGGTTCAGTCCCTTCTGTAGTCGGTGTCTTTTCAGTATCCTGTGTTTCTTCTGTAGTCGATGTCTCTTCAGTATCCTGTGTCTCGGTTTTCTTCTCTTCTGTAGTCGCCGTTTGCGTTTCTACTGTTTCTGTCCCAGTATAAGGAGTTTCATTATTATCAGGAGAAAATGCTAAAAACAATGTAATTACACCAATTGCAATAGCAACATAAGAGAGTGCATGTTGTTTTCCATCGTTTTTGCCTTTAACTAAATCATAAATAGCCAATGCTATACCGAACACAGAAGGCAGAACAAAGAACGATAATACAACAGCTATAATGCTGCGTACCGAAATCTTTCTTCTTGGTGATTTCTTGTTTTGATTTTGATTAGTTGCTTTTTTATCTGAAGTATGAAATTGGTAAACTGCCTTTACGGTTTGGGGTCTTCTATTACCAGTTTTCTCAAATGAATTATTTTTGTCATCATTTGTTATAGCTTGATTGTGTTCATTAGAGTCATCGTTTTTATGAAATTGATATTTAACTTTGGCTTTCTCTGTTTTTTCTTCTTTGGGTTCTTCTAACCCATTTCCACTATCCTTATCTAAATCAACTTGATAACCACATGCATCACAATAAGCTCTTCTATGGTATATGGGCAATCCACGCCCATCCGTATCAACTTGTTCCGGGACAATACGTATCTCACTTCCACAATATGGACAATCCATGTTGATACCTCCTGAGAATCTTAAAAAACAGGGCATAAACAATACTCCTCTATTATATCATCTGTCTCTGAGCAAAACATCAAAGAGACCTTTTTCTTATTTCTGTTTAGGGGTTTGGTCAAAAAAACGACCAACACAAGATGATTTGTCCACTAAGAGGATAATGAATCAAATATGCTTGACTAGATATGTAACTGAGGAAGGAGAGAGACATCCCATCTTTAAATATTTTTAAACTTCTTTAAAATGCCCCAGTTTTCGGAAATTCGGAAATCACTCCAAATCGCCGAGAATTAGGGGTGTTTTTAAGTCTTTTTATTCGACAGAAATATAAGGATTTTATTACATAAATTTAGAGGTATTATCTACTTTCAGTATATATGAAATAATATAGTTTTGCCTTTAAAAGAAAAAAGCAAGTTGGGCGGGGGCTCTGGTCTGTTGCTTGCTTCACCATGCCAATTATTACCAAGCATCTGTTTACATCCATTCTTTTACTGGCTTGCTAAGAAGCCCAAGCAATCTATATTTAATTATTTTAAAACTCTTTTATTCACCCATAAACGTTATGAATAACCTTTAGTGTATTAGTTAACCTTTAGGTTGTGAAAATGCTTTCTGAGGCTTTCTAGCCCGCTATACTGTTATCACAGTTCCTGTGTTCATATTAATATTAAAAATATTTTTATATCATTTGCCTTTAAAAGCTAACTGCCTGTCTCAACCTCTACTCATTCGATAACCTTTAGTGTAATCAATACCTGTAGGTTTTCGATGTCTCAACCTACACTTTTCCAATAACCTATAGGCTGTCTATTCCACTACGTTATAAATGTAAAATGATGACTCACGTCATCTTTCTTCTTTAATGGCAATAACTCTTTATATAAATATTTATAAAGGGTAGAGCCTGCAAAGCCTATAAATAAAAGGTTTTTCAAAAGATTTAGGTAAAATATCTGCCTGTTGAAGGATAAGAGTTACCTACACTAACCAGCTGTTGGGAAAATTCATCTCCGTTTCGAGAATTAATAAGTATAGAGATTTTTTATTAATTTTCAAAATAGGAGGTTATTATGAATGACTCAAAAGTGTAAACCTAATGTATGTATCATCAGTGCTGTCATGGGCACTGGCAAAACCGAGGCTGCTATCAACTATGTTAAAGGACTTCCACCGGACAAGAAAATCATCGTAGCGACTCCATACAAAGATGAGATTGACCGATATGAGAGAGATACAGGATTCAAACTAAGACAGCCTGTAAATCCCAATGATGACAACCGGCCGTTGAAGCATTTCTTCAAAAAGCTATTAGAACAGGGCTCTAATATCGTAACCTCACATGAGCTACTGAAACGATGCGGAGACGAAGAGATTGAATTGATTGAATCTCAAAGTTACGAATTGATTATTGATGAATCCCCCACTTGCTACTCCAAGTATAAGCCAGAGGACGTAGATGAACCTTTTTACTCAAAACTATCCCCCTCTCAGATAAAAGCACACAGAGCTACTAAAGTTCTTAATGGTGAGCAGATTGAATCCTTCGTCAAAGACTACACTACCGAAGACCCTGTGACGCATCTTCTATCATGGCGAACAGATGATAAAGGCAGAGATGTACCACCTGGCCGATACGGACAAGAGCAACGATTTATCAAAAATCACAGATTGATTCATAATGCTAAGGGCAAACTGCTAGAAGTCTTTCCTCATCGAGTATTAGAGGCATTCACTAAAATCAAAGTGCTTACATACCTCTATAATAACTCTGAATTAGAGTTCTATCTAAAGGAGTTTGGATTCCCCTGTTATACGAACTTTATTACAAAAGATATGACCTTTACCATTAACTATGACGAACGAGCAAAACCTAAAGACGAAGACGAAGGTGAAGATAGAGTCAAGGACTTCAAGGAGTTGATTACTATTTGGAATCCTGCCACCAATAAGAAAAAAGAGAAACACTTTGTCGGAGAGAACGAGTTTGATTTAACGGTAAATTATTATAAAAAAAGAGCAACTCCCGATGACCTGGCAAGTATCGGCTCTGACCTCTATTGTTGGCTAAACAATTCTCTCGGGAAGCCAGTAAAAAAGAAAGACTTCTTTTACAGCACTTTCAAAGTCGGCTATGAGAGCAAAGACCGTAACATTTGGCGTGATGTAACGAATTCTAGAAGATATAAAAGCGCCCATGTAGCTATTAACGAAAGAGCAACCAATAACTATAGAGAGTGTACAAAGGTTGCCTATCTCGCCAATATATACATGGACGTAGAGGTAAAGAGATATTTAATTTCAATGGGACTAGTAAGTCCTGAAGATGAAAAAATACTTGATGAAACGTTTGCACTCAGTGCGCTTTTACAGGTTATATTTCGCAGTGCTGTCCGAGAGTACAAGCATATAGACTTATACCTTCCGTCATCAAGAATGCGTACTCTGCTCATATCTTGGCTCAACTCTGAGTTTGAGGAATTTCCATTCGACCATCCTTTCTCTTAAAACTATTTTTTCTTTTACTTCTTAATACAATTTCCTTATTAATGGCGGTGAGCGTCCTATTCCACAAAGATGCCCACCGCATTTACTATGTAAAAAATGGACTTAGTGAAGCCAGAGATGACTACCATTTCCACTCACCATCGCCAGCCTCTATATACTTATTCTGCTTTTTCATTCCGTTTTTCCGGTCAGCTGATTTACAGTTTTGAGCAAAGTGTAAATATTAGAGCCTTCTACAAATCTACGGGACTTATCATCAAGTGCATCACTATATAGCAAGTCATTATACAGTGAGTCATTATTAAGTTGTCCTTTATAAGAAAAAGCCGGGCTCAGATACACCTGCTCCCGACTCTCATTTTTATTATTGGTATGACTTGTGGTGTTGTGATTACATTTTACTGAATACTCTTCAGTTCTTCATCTATAGCTCTTACCGCTTCATTTATATCTGTAATTATTGGGCCAAGTGCTCTCAATACAACCATTAAAGTCTCTCTCTCACAGGAAATAGCTTCTTCTCCCTCGACTGTCGCAATAACTGATTGTATCGCCTTTAAATCATCACAAGCATTTTTTATCAACTGGTTACTGTCATGAATTCTTACATTCTGCATAGTGTTCCTCCTTCAACGTCAGCATTATATTGGCACAGGAGCAGTCCCGATTAAGCTTCATTATATGCCCTCTCAATAAGAGGCTTTGCCTTCTGTAAGTCTTCTTCATTTTTAATAGACACCTCAAGGTCGCCCGTCCCAAAATGCCCTATTTTTCTCATGTCTCTGGTGAAGCCATTTTCAATATTCACGGTATCAGGGTCGAGCTTCATTCGTATAATGATTTGCTTGTTATAAATCTCTATACAGAAGACATTTTGAACTTTCTTGTATGCTAAATACAGCTTAAGTTGATTCGCCACTAAATCATCCCCTTGTGCCTCAATATAATTGCAAATGTCGGTATACAGTGTCTTAAAATGAGCACTTGCAGAAGCCAGTTTCTCAAGGTGTGTTTTCTGACTTGATGAAGGAGATGCTGTCTCTGTTAAAGGAGTTACCGTAGGCGTATTCAAATGCTCGAACAGAATCAAGTCTTTATCATACTTACGATATTTAACAAGCTTTATGTTCCTTTGCATCTGATTCACCGCATGAACATCATAACGGGTAAAGTCATTGGCAACGCAGATTACACAAGGCACCGACCAATCAATCTGATTAGCTGCGTCAATTCCCAATTTTTCAATGACAAGCAGTTTGAAATCTGCTTTATGGTCTAACAGCCAATCCAAATAGAACAGCCCTTGGTTAATAACGTTTTCTGAGGAACTTCTTTTGTATTCAAAGATGACGGGACTGTTATTCTCATCAATCCCTATACTGTCCATTCGTCCATTAGTAATTACATACTCACTTTTGAGAAATCTGACACCAAAGAACGCTTCCATATTCTGCTCGATAGTATTCTGCAATTCTTTTTCAAGGAGCACCGACTTGGGTATTCTTTCTTTAACGTTATTTCCAATCTCAAATAGTTTTATCTCGGACATCTTAGTCTATTGCCTTTCAGTTCTATACTTGTAACTACACTCTTTATTCTTACACAAACATCTGCTGAAGTAGACCTTTCTTGTATTCTTTCATCTCTTCAAGCTTACGCAGGTTGAGAGTGATATATTTATTCAAGTTGATAAACAGTTGAGCTATCGCTTCCTGTTCTGTTAACTCTGACGGGTAAGATATCACTGTGTTTTGGATGGCGCTTTTGGATACAGCTGTTACTTTGATTCCTTGCATAAGCGGCTTAAGTTGGTCATGGTACAAATTAGAGTTCATATAAAAGCCAAGGAATCCAGAAGCAAACTTGCTCTTTGGTCTCAGCGGAATAGTATGAAGCCCAGAGATGACTGGACAATTATGTATGCCCCCTATTTCTGTACATTTGCCAACTGTTTCATCTTCTGCAGTGTCTGCCATTATCACATCGCCATTGTTAAGCAAAGAGTTTCTGAATTTATCAACTACTTGTTGTGATTTAATAAATGGCAAGGACGCTTCTGATACATCAAGATACTCGTCAAATAAAGTCAATACATCTCCGTAATGAACATTCTTTGCAATCCCTGCTTTTGAGTCTAAATCTGCTCTTGAAAGAGTGTTATTCTGCAGATAATCAAATAATTCACTAAGCTTCTTTTGTTTCCACTCTCCAGTAAACCCCGGAAGTCTCACTTCAGGCACCGACTCACCTTCCTTCGGGAACATCTTCTGGAGCATGCCTTTTTTGTACTCTTTAATCTGGTCGAGCTTGCGCTGTTGGAGAGTGATGAGGGTGTCATATTCTCTCAAAAAATCAGCCACTCTATTCTGCTCATCAATAGTGGGCACAAGCATTTTGAATTCACATAACGCTTTGTAATACAGACGTGTTCTTGTTCCTCCTTTTTTCTGCCCTTTACAAAAGGCTCGAAATCTTTCACTCGAGTTCATATGCTGAACAAGAAAATCTAACCTGTTAGTTTCATTGGCATGGAATACTGGATACTCTCTACTTACAAGGCCTTTTTCAAGAGTATTAATATTCAGATGGAACACATCGTCATCGCTCATATGTCGATATGTACAGTGACCGTAAGGAACAATACTAAAGAGGGTCTCTTTGCTTTCGGTGGTTTGGCTTGAGCGATATTGATTTTGATATATAAGGCCACTGCGTGAGGATGTGAATAGAGGCAGACGTGATTCTAATGTAGTATAGTTACTGTCTTCTTCTGTCATTTCCCCAACACTTTTTAAAACCCACTCTCCAGTAAACTCTGGGAATCTCAGTTTCGGGACATTCTTCTGTTTCTTACTCATCTTCATGTCCCTCCTCAAAACGGGAAATCCAATCCCAGAAGCTTGAACGATTCCTTCAGCTCAGCGGATACCTTCTCAATCTCTGCATTGATGTCGTCGATGTTACCCTTGACTTCACTGAGGTCAACCTCTGGCACATCTTCGGAAGAGTCCACATATCTGGGGATGTTCAGATTAAAGTCGTTTTCACGGATTTCGTCCATCGAAGCAACATGAGCGAACTTGTCAATGTCCTTCCTGTCCTTATACGCTTTGAAGATTTTCTCGATATGCTCCTGCTCAAGAAGGTTCTGGTTCTTGCCGGGAGTGAAGTCCTTCGAAGCATCAATGAACATGATATTGTCGCTGTTGCCGTTACGGTTCTTCCTGCATACGATAACGCAGACAGGAATGCCCGTACCATAGAACAGCTTCGCAGGAAGCCCGATGATGGCATCTATCACGTTCAGCTTCTCTATCATGTATCTTCTGATGGTCTCCTCGGCACTGCCACGGAACAGGACTCCGTGAGGCAACAGGCATGCAACTCTGCCGTCATCGTCCATGTGGTAAATCATGTGCTGTAGGAACGCAAGGTCAGCCTTCGTCTTGGGTGCGAATTTACCATAGGAGTTGAACCGGGGGTCATCCATCATCTGGTCAGGTCTCTGGATATGAGCACTGTACGGCGGATTCGCTACCTGTATACGGAACGTCTTACCCTCGAAATTGTCCTTCGCAAGAGTATCATCATTGAATATGCGGAAGTTCTGGTATTTAATGCCTCGCAGAATCATGTTCATCCTGCATAGGTTATAGGTCTGGGCTGTCAGCTCCTGTCCCCAGAAACGTCTCACGTTTGTATGGTTCTGCAAGCGAAGAAGCAGAGAGCCGGAACCACAGGTCGGGTCACAAGCATCCTGCACATTGGATAGTCCCTCTGATGCGAGCATGCACAGGAGCTCTGCCGGTGCGGAAGGGGTGTAGAATTCTCCTGCTTTCTTTCCTGCTGTCGCCGCAAACTGGCCAATCAGATATTCATACGCATTGCCGAGGATATCAAGCTTGGTATCGGCAAGGTCGATGGTAATCTCAGCAAGAGTGGCGATAATCTTGGACATAACAAGGGAGCGGTCTTTGACAGTACGACCGAGTTTTGTGGAGTCCAGAATCATATCATCAAACAGACCTTCGAAATCCTCTTCAGACTCAGTCCCCATGGTGGATTCCATGACGCTGTTGATAGCTGCCTGCAGGTACTCGATATCAAAATTGCTGTTCTCGACCTGTTTCACCATAACAGGGAAGAGGTATCTGGGTTCAATGAGATATCCAAGGTCACGGAGAGCTTCTTCAATAACTGCATCCCTGTAGTCTTCAGATTCCCACGCTTCCTCAAACGTGATACCGTCATCTTTCAGAAGGTTGACCATATAGTCCTCTTCACGCTTGGAGAGGTAGTAATAGAATATCATCCCGAGGATGTAGTTCTTGAATTCGTAGGCTTCCATGGAACCACGGAGGCTGTTCGCCATTGCCCATAGTTTGGATTCAAGTTCCTGCTGATGCTGATTAATTGTCACGTCTACCATGTCTTTGCTCCTTACTGGTATTTCTCCGCAAATTTCTTGATAAATTCAACAATGCGCTTCACAAGGGAGCGCTTCTTCAAGAGTCCCATCGGCTTGGTGATGCTGTCACGAATTTCACCCTCGTCTATGATTTCCGAGAACTCATATTCTGCAATGTGCCTCGTCAGCACTTCTCTGTCCACATCATTCTCTGAGAGGAACGTGTCTATATCCTTCTGCCGTTCCTTCGCCTCGAAGTCTTCATAAGCTTCATCAATATTATCTTTAACGAGTCCCTGCTCCAGTACATCCAAAAATGCCTGAAGAAGGTCAATCTTCTTGTACAGCTCACTGTTGCTGGAACGCTCCATGAGCCTGCGGATATTATCAATATCCTGCTGACGCTTCTTGGCATCACCAAGGTCGATGCTCCGGATAAGGTTCATGATGTAGGCGACATTAATATGGTCTGACTCTATGAGCTCTATGCAGAAGTCCACGTCATCAAGAACAGAGACCTTTTCAATGTCGTTCTTGTGCCTCTGGTAGATGAGGAAGTACTTGCTCTTATAGTCCTCGTACTCCTGCTCAGTGAGGTTCAGCTTGTCCCTCTCATAACGGTACTCCACAAAGGTCTGCAGAGATGTCTTAATCTTTGAGAGAGCCTTGAAAATCTCTATGAATTCCTTCTGGTCGTCCTCGCTGAACATCGTATCGACCGATGACGGGATAGGAGCTACCTCTCTCAGCTTGTCCACTAATTCATTGAATTTCTCTACAAATTCATCGAACGAAGGAGTCAGTATTCCTGTCGTATCATGTGTCTGGG
>OCTX012263012.1_pt1 | contig 18680 bp, 13 predicted proteins | sample 1539691 | NCBI WGS metagenome assembly OCTX01 (sample SAMN02144231, study PRJEB22623) | gut metagenome | biome: sheep rumen | host: Ovis aries | place: New Zealand | reverse complement strand
GGAGAGGTGGCGGAATTGGTAGACGCGCTACTTTGAGGGGGTAGTGTCAATTGCGACGTGGGAGTTCGAGTCTCCTCCTCTTCACCATTTGTGTCTCCAACACAATAGGAAACTTGCGGAAATAGCTCAGTTGGTAGAGCACAACCTTGCCAAGGTTGGGGTCGCGGGTCCGAGTCCCGTTTTCCGCTCTTTTCGATTTTTTTTTAGGAAAAACAAACTCTATCATGAATTTATATTTGAGATATTTTGACAGTGAGACACTTGTGCAAACTGTTGACGAAGCCATTGATTTTCTGAAAGGCATAGATGAAGTTGGAATGAACCCTGTGCTTGAGGCTGATATACGCGACTATGCCGCAAGTGATGTGTTTTACCCCAAACGATATAAAGTTCGCCCGCGCGTGTACTTTATTATTATAAAGACCGAGGCTGCCACGATGGAAGACTTTAAGGAGAAACGCGCGTTACGACCAAGTGGCGAAAATCATGGCAAGGATCGTGCTGTGGCTTCTGCCGTGTTGAAACTCACCGAGGAGCGCGAGGGCTGGTATGAGGGAATCATCGACTTCAAGCGTGTGCTGATGGTTCCTGGTACAGGTAAGTTCCAGTATCGTGATACCCGTTTTGTAGCCCAAGTGAAAGCCATGTCGGGCCTCGACTGCTACAACCGGATTGTAGACCATCTGCGTCAGCGGGTCGATGACCGCAGCCAGTTTCCGTCTGCCAAGGGTAAGAATTTCAAGTTTGTCTATCTGGGTAGAGCCAAGCAGTAATTGACGAACATTATTAAAGTTAGATTTATGAACAAGGTAATGCTGATAGGAAATGTGGGCACAGAACCAGAAGTACGCTATGTCGACCAAGGGGTGGCTGTGGCCCGTTTTCGCTTTGCTACGACAGAGAAGGGTTATACGCTGCAGAACGGCACGCAGGTACCGGATCATACCGATTGGCACAATGTGCTGATGTGGCGTCGGCTGGCAGAGACCGTAGAGCGCTATGTGCATAAGGGAGACAAACTCTATATCGAAGGGCGAATCCGTTATACGTCTTACGATAATAAGCAGGGACAGCGTCAGTATGTGACAGAGATATGGGCTGACAGCATGGAAATGCTCTCCTCCAAGCCTGCCGCTTCGCAGCAACCCTCGGTTTCGCAACAAGCCACAACGCCGCAGCAGCCCTCCGCACCACAGCCTACAGCAACGGCTGCTAATACGACAGGCGATATGCCTTTTTAATGACTAACGATGGACTATTTCCAACAATTCTTTACTGGAGTCGAGTTCTTGCCATACGGCCCTATCGGCATTGAAGTGATAGCCATGATGGTGCTTGCCGGTCTGCTCTTGTTGGCATCGGGTTGTGCGTCGGGCTCTGAGATAGCATTTTTTTCACTTTCTCCAAGTGACCTCAGCACACTGGACGATGAGAAAAACCGTTCAGACGGTAACATCAAGTTCCTGCGCGAAGACTCTGAGCGTACGCTAGCCACGATACTGATTGCCAACAATCTGATCAATGTGACCATCATCATGCTGTGCAACTACATCTTTGCACAGTTGGTTGAGTTTGGACCTGGTGCTGACTGGCTCGAGTTTCTCGTCATTACAGTCTTGCTCACTTTCCTCCTGTTGCTCTTTGGCGAGATCATGCCGAAGGTGTACAGCGGACAGCATGCTCTGGCTGTGTGCCGGATGTTTGCGCCTGTCCTGATGGTGCTGCGTAAGTTGTTCTATCCCCTGTCGAGCATACTGATTCGTTCCGGGGTGTTGGCAGGAAAGGTGGTGCAGACCGAGAACCATGTGCTTAGTATGAATGACTTGGAGCAGGCTCTTGAGTTGACAGATAAGGCAGAACTGAAGGAAGAACAGAATATGCTGGAGGGCATCGTGCGCTTCGGCGACGAGACAGCCAAGGAGGTGATGACCAGTCGTCAGGATATTGTTGACCTCGACTTCCGTTCTACCTTCCCAGAGGTCATCCGATGTATCGTCGAGAACAATTATTCGCGAATCCCCGTCTATCAGGATTCGATAGACAATGTGCGTGGCATCCTCTATATCAAAGATTTGCTGCCCCATCTGGGCAAGCCTTCCACCTTCCGTTGGCAGTCGCTCATCCGTCCCCCGTATTTTGTGCCAGAGACGAAGAAGATTGACGATTTGCTGCGCGACTTTCAGGAGAATAAGGTGCACATCGCCATTGTTGTCGATGAATTCGGCGGCACCAGTGGTCTCATCACACTGGAGGATATTCTTGAGGAGATAGTCGGTGAGATTAATGACGAGTATGACGAAGAGGAGAAAAACTATGTGCGCATCAATGCCAATACATATATCTTCGAGGGAAAGACGCTGCTGTCCGACTTTTATAAGGTTGTAAAGGTTGATGATGATGTATTCGAAGAGGTGGAAGGCGATGCCGACACGCTGGCAGGTCTGTTGCTCGAGATGAAAGGTGACTTCCCCAAGCAGCACGAGCGAATAGAATATGGACAGTTTCGCTTTGAGATTGTCGAACTGGACGGCCATCGTATTGCTAAAATTAAGGTTGTTATCAGGCAGGAACCGTCACCGCTCGAAGAAGAAAAATCACTATAAATGTTTGCATAATCGGAAATTATTTTGTATCTTTGCACTTCGAAAAGATTATACAAAGAGACATGAGGAAATTATTGCTGTTGGCTCTATGCTTGTGCTTCATCGGTTTTCAGGATGCCAATGGACGTCCACGTAAGAAAAGCCATGTGAAGGTGAGGACTACACGCGTGTCAAAGAAGAGGAAGCGTGTGGCTCCCAAGCCACCCACTATTCACGAGAATCCATACCTCTGCTGCGAAGACACGTGTGGTCATGTGCATGGTATCGATTTGAGTCACTATCAGGGTGATGTCTATTGGGAAACGGTAAGCAACAATACCAAAATGTCGTATGTTTATCTGAAAGCCACCGAGGGTGGCGACCGTATTGACGACCGTTACGAGAGCAATGTAGAGATGGCACACCGTCATGGGCTGAAGGTCGGTTCCTACCACTTCTTCCGTCCTGCTACTAACCTGCAGCAGCAACTGCTCAATTTTACCAGTCAGTGTCGTTCTGGCGAGCAAGACCTCATACCTATGCTCGATGTCGAGACCACGGGTGGTTTGTCAACAGAAGCCTTCTGCGATTCTCTACATCTGTTTCTGCGAATGTTGGAGCAGACATATCGTCAGAAACCGCTGGTCTACACTTTCCGTAATTTCTACAACAAACATCTGCTGGGTAAACTTGACGATTATCAGTTGATGATCGCCATGTATGCTGACGATGCGCCCGTTCTTGCCGATGAACGCGACTATATCATCTGGCAATATTCTTCCCGTGGGCGCATTTCAGGCGTGAGCACCGATGTCGACAAGAGCCGGTTCATGCGGGGGCACAGTCTGCGGGAATTGCGGTTCAGACGATAGCGCGAAAATAATAGGCGTATAGGTAAGATAATAATGGCGAAGAAAAAAAATAAGAAGGGGAACCAATAGGTTTCCCCTCTTATTGTGTAATAATGTCTTTCGTTTTTTGGGGGAAGCCTCTCTTTTTTTAAGAGGCCTCTCTTTCAATCCAGGCGATGGTGTCGCCCTGTCGGATGTTCTGACCGGGCTTTACGCTGATGTCTACTAACTTGCCCCCTAGAGCAGCGGGGATGGAGACAATCTCGCCCCATTTCGTCAGAAGATAGCAGAATGTGTCGCCCTCCTTGTATTTCTGACCGATAAACGGTTCTACGCAAGGTGCTGGCACACCCTCGCCACCGAAGCCCCAGATTAACTGTCCGGCCAGAGGTGACTTCACGGCATCAGCCTTGGCGTGTTTCAGCGCATCGATCTCTTCCTGTGAGATTTTCTTGCCGCCACCCAGTTTGGCGTCTTTTGCTTTCTGCAGGTCTGACAGGAACTGCTTCTTGGCCTGACCGCTCTTGAAGGCGCGATACTGTTCAGGATGCATGGCCAACTCAAAGAGTTCCTCGTTGTCCTGGCCGTAGTCCCAGCCATTCTTGTCCATCTCGCCCTTGAAGTCGTCTAGCGCATTGGGGATGAGCGTGTGTGGGTCGGCATCGGTGAATTCGCGCTTTTGCTCCTTGGCCAGATTGACCAGCACGTCGTCGATCTTGCCTGGTATGCGTCCGCTCTTGCCTAGAATCATGCCCCACATCGCATCGTCCATCATCACAAAACGGCCCTTGCCCTGTTCGATAGTCAGCAGGTTCATCAGAGCGATGTTCTTTGTGTATTGCGAAAACGGCGTAACCAGCGGGGGATAGCCTACGCGTGGCCATACATACTCCACCTCGTTGAACAGTTTGACAAGCATGTCGTCCATTGTCAACTCGGGCTCGCCTTTCTGTACACGCAGTTTGTTGATCATAGTCTGGATTCCGCCCAAATCGGCCATCATCGACCCCATCATGCCTCCTGGTAGTCCGCAGCCAAGCAGCAGACTCGACATGTGTTTGTTGGCTGGATTGATGAAGTAGCCTAACCAGTCGTCGATAAACTCTTGTGTGAGCGAACGTGCCTGCATATACGCGTTCATATTTATATTGTCCACCTCGAAACCTTCGTTCTTCAGCATCGACTGAACAGAGATGATGTCCGGATGTACCTTGCCCCATGACAGTGGCTCGATGGCCGTGTCGATGATGTCGGCACCATTGTTGCAAACCTCCAGAATGGAGGCCATCGACAGACCAGGCCCTGAATGGCCGTGATACTGTATGATGATATCAGGGTGCTTCGTCTTGATAGCCTTGGTCAGCGCACCCAGCATGGCCGGCTGACCGATACCGGCCATATCCTTCAGACAGATTTCTTCAGCACCGGCAGCAATCACTTCGTCGGCAATATTCGAGTAATACTCTACAGTATGGACAGGACTGGTAGTGATGCAGAGCGTGGCCTGCGGAATCATGCCGGCTGCCTTGGCCCAGCGGATGCTGGGTATGATGTTACGCGTGTCGTTAAGACCGCAGAAGATGCGGGGAATGTCTACCCCCTGGGCCTTCTTTACCTTGTACATCAATTCACGCACATCGTCGGGTACAGGATACATACGCAGGGCGTTCAGGCCGCGGTCGAGCATGTGGGTTTGGATACCTGCCTCGTTGAACGGTTTGCAGAAAGCGCGAACCGCTAGGTTGGGGTTCTCGCCGGCCATCAGGTTCACCTGCTCGAATGCACCGCCGTTGGTCTCCACGCGAGCAAAGCACCCCATGTCGATAATGACGGGCGCAATGCGCTCCAACTGATCCTTCCTAGGTTGAAATTTGCCACTTGACTGCCACATGTCGCGGTAGACAAGACTAAACTTGATTTTCTTTTTTACCATAGTTATTTTTCTATTGGTTCTTTCATGATGATGGTGCAAAGGTAATAAAAATATCTGAAACACGCTCATGTTTACTGCAAAAAAAACTCTTAGGCAAAAATTATCGGCAATTGAAGGATAATCGGATTTTTTTGAGTACCTTTGCAGAAAATTTTGAATGGTGTGAAGAATATTGCTTATTTTATAATGACAATGAGCCTGCTGGTGATGGCGGCCTGCAGCAGTCAACCTGTTGTGACAGAGAGCACTGGCGAAGTCACGGATGTGGAGCAGGGTAGGGGCTTCAGCGCATTGGTGTGCGAGGGGACAAATGATACGCTGCTAGTTTTCCTTCGGACTCCCTACGACGGTCATGACCCCGATACGCTCAATGTCTTACAAGCCAACAAGAATCATCGCGTCTATGGTTTGCCCAACGTAGGCGATAACGTGATGGTGCTGCCATGCATTGAGGATTCCACGCAAGTAGAGGTTGTTATTGTGGTGGAAGACCTGATAGGGCGCTGGGGATTTGAGGCACATCCCACGTTGCGTCAGCGAGCCGGTATGTCGACTGATACTATATCTTTGCCTGACACCATCAAGGCCTTGTTGCGAGTGGCGCGCGAATATAGCATTGATTTGAAGAACGACCACACGATGCTCGCTTTTGGTGTAGGCCGCTCGCATATGTACGATGAGTCGCCTGTCGAATATCCGCGCATGAAGCGCTATAGTGCCTGGCGTATTGTCGACGACTGTTTGCTGATGTCTGTATCGGCAACGGATTCCACCGGGCAGCGTGTGGTGACCGGAGTCGATACGGCTCATTTTGTCATGCTCACTCCCGATACACTGGTTCTGAATATTAATGGTACAATACAAGGGTATGGCAAAAAATGAGTGTAGCAATTAAACTTTGAGTACCATCGAGCGTCAATAGACACAGAAAGTACAAGAAACGTATTGATTACAAAAGACAAGAAAGCGACATGAAACGATTGCTACTCTCGATGGCCGTAGTGCTGATGACGGCCCTCTCCATGCAAGCACAGCGAACGATTAGTGGTACGGTCATCGACAATGCCCAGAAAGAGGCTGTTATCCAGGCTACAGTAGCCCTTCTCAAGACTGACAGCACGTTGGTGACCAATGCTGCCACTAATCTTGACGGACAGTTCAAACTGACGGCTCCTCAAGACGGACGCTATCTGCTGAAAATCACTTATTTGGGTTATAAGCCATTCTTCCGTCAGGTGACAATGGAAGGCAAGACCGTCGACTTGGGCACACTGGCCATAGAGGCGGATGCCATCCTTCTGAAAGAAGCCGAGGTGGTGAAGAATCAGGCCAAGGTCTATTCGAAGGATGACACCTTAATATATAATGCATCGGCCTACCGTGCACCCGAAGGTTCTGTGGTAGAGGAACTGCTGAAGAAACTGCCCGGCGCAGAGGTGAGCGACGATGGTACCATCAAGATCAATGGCAAGACCGTGCAAAAGATTAAGGTCGACGGTAAAGAGTTTATGACTGGCGACACGAAGACGGCTATCAAAAACCTGCCCACTAGCATTGTTGACCGCATTAAGACCTACGATGAGAAGAGCGACCTGAGCCGTGTGACCGGCATCGACGACGGCAACGAACAGATGGTGCTTGACTTCGGTCTGAAGAAAGGGATGAATCGTGGCGTGTTTGCCAATATCGACGGAGGCGTCGGCACCAAGCACCGCTATTCGTTGCGTGGTTTTGGCGCTATGATGAAAGATGAGTGGCGTGTGATGTCGTTTATCAGTGGCAACAATACCAACGACATGGGTTTTGGCGGCGGCGGTGGCGGCGGACGCTTCGGCGGTGGCGGACGAAACGGTCTGCAGGCCTCGAAAATGGGCTCCGTCAACTTCAACTACGAGAATACCGGCAAACTGAAGTGGGACGGCTCCGTACGTTGGAATCATGGCGATGGCGACACTTGGAGCCGTTCGTCCAGCGAGAACTTTGTCAGCCGTACCGGGTCGTTCGGCGAGAGTGTCAGCCAGAGTTTTTCTCGTAGCAACTCCTGGAATGCCCAGATGCGACTGGAGTGGACACCTGATACGTTGTGGAACATCAGTCTGCGACCCACGTGGAGTTACGGCAGCAACGACGGCACATCGGTCAGCGAGTCTGCCACCTTCAATAATGATCCTTACGACTATGTATCGTCGACGGATAATATAGCCCTGATGGTGGCCAACATGTTGAATGTCAGCGATACCCTGCTGGTCAACAATTTCAGTCGCAACGGACTGAACTACAGTGACTCGAAACGTCTGGGCGGTACGCTCCAGATTAACCGTAAATTGGGCAGCGGCGGACGTAACATCACCTTGCAGATGGGGGCCAATTATAGTGACGGCGACTCGCGCTCGATGTCATCTAACCTGGTTAACCTGTACCGTTATCTGGTCACAAATCCTGATTCGGCACAATACCAGACCAACCGCTATAACCTCACGCCCACGAAGAATTACGACTACAACGTCCGCCTGACCTACAGCGAGCCCATCTTCACTGCTATGTTCCTGCAGTTCAGTTACAATTTCCAGTACCGCTACACCAAGAGCGACCGCTCCACCTACGACTTCAGTTGGGCCAAAAACACATATCGCGACTATCTGGACTGGAGCGGTATCGAACCAGAGTATCGTGACTACGATGCCTATCTGGACGCTCCTTTGGCAGCAAATCCACTTGACAACTACTATCGGCAGGACTTAAGCCGATTCTCCCAGTACAAGAACTATATCCATACTGCAGAGATTATGCTGCGTGTCATCCGTCCGAACTACAACTTCAATGTCGGCGTTCAACTAATCCCCCAGACATCAGAGTTCACTTATCGCTATCTGGCCACCGATACAGTCACCAAACGCAGTGTTGTAAACTGGAGCCCTACGGCTAATTTCCGCTGGAAACTGAGTGACCGTGGCAATATGCGTTTCGAGTATCGCGGATCTACCAGCCAACCATCGATGAGCGATCTTTTGCCTATTACAGACAATAGCGACCCTTTGAACATCACCAGCGGTAACCCTGGCCTGAAACCCTCGTTCACCCAGCGGTTCAGTTGGCGCTACAACGACTACTTCGAGCGTCACCAGCGCTTTGTGTTTGCCAACCTGAACTTCTCGACCACGAGCAACTCAGTGGCCAATATGGTAAAGTATGACCCCGTGACCGGCGGGCGCACATCTCGGCCGGAGAACATCAATGGCAACTGGAACATCGTCGGCAACTTCACCTTCAACACTGCCCTCGACACCCTTGGCAACTACAACATCAACACCACAACCGATGCTAGTTACTCGAACAACGTGGGATATATCGATTTGGAGCGCGACGGCAACGTCAGCAAGATGACCACCAAGCAGACCACCATCGGCGAACGACTTGGCGCCAGTTACCGTAACTCACTCTTCGAGGTAGAACTCAACGGTGGCATCCGCTATAATTATGTTCACAACGCGCTGCAGCCCAACTCAAATCTCAGCACGTGGGCTTTCAACTACGGCTTCAACGCAACACTCCAGACTCCTTGGGGTATGCAGGTGACCACTAACCTCAATATGTCGAGCCGCCGTGGCTACAGTGACGCTTCTGCCAATACCAACGAACTGATCTGGAACGCACAGATTTCGCAGAGTTTCCTGCAGGGCAAACCCCTCTCTGTGCGCCTCGAGTTTTATGACATTTTGGGCCAGCAGTCCAACTTCTCACGGGCCATCAGTGCCATGTCGCGTAACGACAACTGGTATAACTCTATCAACAGTTACGTGATGCTTCGTGCCACATATCGCCTGAACCTCTTCGGAACGAAGGAGATGCGGCAGAATATGCGTGGTGGCGGTGCTGGCGGCTTCGGTGGTGGCGGCGGACGTGGCAATCGTGGTGGCGGCGGACGCGGCGGCTTCGGAGGTCCGGGACGCTTCTAACCGACTTGCTAGAACAAAAGATATTAAAATAACTGCTATGAAACGACAAACGATTCTCTTAGCCATGCTCCTCGTCTTCTCGACGGGGGCTTTGGCTTGTACTAACTTCATCGTGGGCAAGAAGGCCTCGGTCGACGGTTCAGTCATCTGCTCCTATAGTGCAGATAGTTACGGCATGTTCCAAGGACTGGTGCACTATCCTGCTGCCAAGCACCCGAAAGGTACTATGCGCCCCGTCTACGACTGGGATACTAACAAGTATGGCGGTGAAATACTCGAAGCCGAAGAGACCTACAATGTCATTGGCAATATCAACGAGTGGCAACTCACTATTGGTGAGACTACTTTCGGCGGACGTGAGGAGATGGTTGATACGACCGGCATTATTGACTATGGTTCGCTCATCTATATCACTCTGCAGCGTGCAAAGACGGCCCGCGAGGCAATCGACGTGATGACAAACCTCGTCGAGCAGTACGGTTACAATTCTGAAGGCGAGACTTTTACTATCTGCGACCCTAATGAGGCCTGGATCATGGAAATGATGGGCTGTGCCAGCGACCGCAAGGTGGAGAAGGGACGTACTGTGTGGGTGGCCGTCCGTATTCCTGATGATATGATTTGTGGTCATGCCAACCAGAGCCGTATCACCACATTCAACATGAAGGACAAGGAGAACGTGCGTTACTCGAAGAATGTGGTCTCCTACGCCCGTAAGATGGGATGGTTCTCAGGCAAGGACGATGAGTTCTCGTTTAATGCTGCCTACGCCGCTCCCGACTTCTCAGGACGCCGTATCTGCGATGCCCGTGTGTGGTCGTTCTTCAACCGCTATGCCGAGGGTATGGATCGCTATATACCTTGGGCAGAAGGAAAAGACCCTGATGCCGAGCCGATGCCCCTGTGGGTAAAGCCCGACCGAAAACTGAGTGTGGCTGATGTGCGTGAGGCTATGCGCGACCACTTCGAGAATACTCCCTTCGCCCTCGATAGCGATATTGGCGGTGGTATCTGGGAGATGCCCTACCGGCCTACTCCCCTTTATTTCAAGGTCGACAACAAGGAGTATTTCAATGAGCGGCCTGTGTCCACACAGCAGGCTGGCTTTGTCTATGTGTCGCAGATGCGCTCATGGCTGCCCCGTCAGGTGGGAGGCTGTTTCTGGTTTGCAAACGACGATGGCAACATGGTGCCCTTCACGCCTGTCTATTGCTGTTCGACAGAGTCGCCACGCCCCTACAACACACCTGGTGCCGACTGTCTTAACTTCTCAATGGACAATGCTTTCTGGGTACAGAATTGGGTCAGCAACATGGTCTATCCGCGCTATTCGATGCTCTTCCCCAGCCTGAAACAAGTGCGCGACTCGCTCGACAACTCTTATTTCCTTGCACAGAAGGAAGTTGAGGATAAAGCGCTGCTGCTCGATGAGACAGCCCGCACGAAGTATCTCACCGGCTATACAGCCGAAAAAGCCGACCAGATGCTCAGCCGCTGGCAACAACTGGCCACCTATCTCATCGTGAAATACAACGATATGACGGTGAAGCCCGAGGAAAACGGACAATTCACACGGTCGAGATACGGCATGGGGGCGACTGTCAAGCGTCCTGGCTATTCGCAGAAATATGCTCGCGAAATCATCAAACAGACAGGTTCAAAGTACGAAAAACCGTAGTCGATGCGTGGTAAAGCAAGGTAAGATGCACTTTTTTTGAAAAAAATCAGCAAAAAGTTTGGCTGTTCCGAAAAAAGTGTGTACCTTTGCAACCGCAAATCAGAGATGAGGCCGTTAGGTTTGAGATTTGAGGAGCAAAAGGAGGTTCCGTAGCTCAACTGAATAGAGCATCTGACTACGGATCAGAAGGTTGTGGGTTTGAATCCCGCCGGAATCACATGAAAGAGGTCTTCGGGCCTCTTTTTTAATGTTAAAGGACTTCTTTATTAATATTAAAGCGGATGGTAAGAAGATTGTATTTATCGTTGTTGTTCCTGCTGTCGGTGAGTGTAGCGAGTGCCCAGACATCGGAGTCCAATGAGGCCCGGCAACTGTTTGATAAGGTCTACAACAAGATTTTCGGTCCTGACGGAAGTTCACTTCGTTACGATGTGAACATTCTCGGTTTGTACAAAACGCGCGGTTCTATCTGGTTCAAGGAAAAGAAGCAGCGCTTTAGCGACGAGCGTGTAGACACTTGGAATGATGGTACGACGGCCTATATGGTCTATCGCAAGAAGAAAGTGGTAGAGATTCATGCCGCCAACTCGGACAAAAAGGATAAGTACTCCGGTAAGTTCAAGTTTACACTCGACGATTTCGACTATAGTAAGAGTATGGAGAATGGTGAATTGGTGTTGCGTCTGAAGCAGCACAAGCGAGCCAAGGGCACCATCAAGGAAGTGAGGGCCTATCTCAATCCGAAGACGCTTACGCCCAGGTTAGTGAAGGTGAAGGTGTCGTTTATCTGGACGAAAATCACAATCAGCAATTTTGCGGCGGGCCATGTGAGTGACGATATGTTCGTGTTTCCTCGCAACCAGTATCCTGCCAGCACTTATAAGTATGTGGACAAGCGTTAGATGATGTAGACAAGTGTTAGTCAATACGGCTCAATAGCCCTTCATCATCGACGACAAGTCCTTCGCGCAGCAATTCGCGGAGGGCTTCTTCTATCATGATGCTATCGCCACTGAGATTTCTCAGTTCGTCAATTGGGTGGGGCCGGTGGTCGGCCAGCATATCGAGTATGGCCATACGCTGTTCTTTATGCTGCATGGTACGCAGGTTGACACAGACGTCACATTGCCCGCAATCCTTCACGTTGGTCTCGCCGAAATAGCGTAGCAGTATGCGACTACGGCATTCGCTGTTGCCAGTGACGTAGTCCTGCATCTTGTGCACACGAGCAGCATACCGTGACTTTAGTTCGTCGTAGATGGCAGGTGGAAAGAACAGTCGCGACGAGTCTTCACGGCTCTTCATGAAGCGGATGTAGGGTGTCTTCTTCATTGGAACAAACTGGAGGATGCGCTTCTGGCTCAGTTCGCGTAGGGTCATGTAGACCTGCGGGCGTGTCATGCCGGTTTCCTGTGCCAGGAATGCCTCGTCAATGTATTGGTAGTCGTTGAATAGTCCCGTGTAGTTGCGTAGCAGTGCTACGATGACGTTGTCCTCTTGTGCAGTATTGTTCTTGAGTCGGTAAAGTTCGTCGCGTTCGAGAAGAAACATCACGCGGGGCTGTGTCTCATCTTCCTCGCGATACTCCACGTAGCCGGCGCGATGGAGTATTTTCAGGGCTGCTTCTACGTTGATGGGGAAGAAACGGTAGGTACGGCAGAATTTTTCGATAGGGAACTCGAAGGTGCGGTTGTAACCCGATCCGATGCCGATTTGATAGAAGTATGCCAGATGGTCGTAGACCTGTCGGATATAGTCTTTCTCAGGAAACTGCGTGTTAATGCGCTGTTCGAGTATGGTGCGGTCTATGGGTGTATATAGCAGTACGGCGTAGGCGCGTTGTCCGTCACGTCCGGCTCGTCCGGCTTCCTGAAAGTAGGCCTCGATACTTTCAGGACAATCCTGATGTATAACTAGCCTGACATTAGGTTTGTCGATGCCCATGCCGAAGGCGTTGGTCGCTACCATGACACGAATCTGGTCGGCTTGCCACATATGTTGCCTTCGGTCTTTTTCGATGTGGTCAAGACCGGCGTGGAAGAAAGTGGCGCTAATCTGATGCTTCGAGAGTATCTCGGCTGTCTCCTTGGCGCGTTGCCGGCTGTGGGTGTATATGATGGCGGAGCCATCTACGCATTGCAGTATATGTACCAGTTCCGCTTCTTTGTCCTCGGTCTGTCGCACGACGTAGGTCAGGTTTTTACGTTCAAAACTCATGCGGAAGACGCGCTTCTCCTTGAAGGCCAGTCGCTCCTGTATGTCGTCGATTACGTCGGGCGTTGCCGTTGCCGTGAGTGCCAGAATGGGCACGTCAGGCTTCATCCGTCGGATGTCGCAGATGGAGAGGTATGATGGTCGGAAGTCGTATCCCCATTGACTGATGCAATGTGCCTCGTCGACGCAGATGAAACTGACCTCCATGTGGCTCAGTTTCTGCAGGAAGAGTGATGATGCGAGCCGTTCGGGCGACACATAGAGCAGGGTGACGCCTCCGAAGATAGCGTTTTCAAGTGTCTGTACGATGCTTTCGTGCGATAGTCCAGAGTGGATGGCTGCTGCCTTGATACCCCGTCGGCGCAGGTGGTCCACCTGATCTTTCATTAAGGCGATAAGCGGTGTGATGACTATACAAACACCGTCGTTGGCCAATGCCGGCACTTGGAAGGTGATGCTCTTGCCTCCGCCGGTGGGCATCAGTCCGAGTGTGTCGTGTCCTTGGCCGATGCTCTCGATGATTTCGCGCTGAATGCCCCGGAAGTCATCGTAGCCCCAGTATTGCTTTAATATCTTTTGGTATCTGTCATTCGTCATCTGTCATCGTTCATCCTTCCGTCGGCTGGATATCCTCTATCTGCAATTGCACCTCACCGCGCTTGTAGATATTCTCTTCGATGGTGTAGCAGATGTCGAACGAGCGTTTTGACTTGATGAAGCGTGCTGACTGGCTTTGTCCGAAAGCGATACCGTTCATGACGTTCGACGACTTCGAGTCGACGAGTTCCAGTTTGATGTGCTCTTGCTGTCTGCCTACCACTTTGCTGGTGCCGTAGTCGTAGACGCCACGAGTACAGAAGAGTGGTTTGGGGTTGTCGGGTCCGTGTGGAGCCAGTTTCTTCAGGTCGGCATGCAGTTTCTTGTTGATATCCTTGAAATCGATTTCGGCCTCAATGTCGAGTGTGGCTTCGGTCTGCTCGATGTGTATGTGCTCGCTGACATACTGCTGGAATCGCCGTTTAAACTCAGGTATGTTTTCCACGCGTAGGGTCAGTCCGACGGCATAGGTGTGTCCGCCGAAGTTCTCCAGCAAGTCTCTGCACGACTTGACGGCATCGTAGATGTCGTAGCCGGCGACGCTGCGTGCTGAGCCTGAGGCGATGCCTTTGTTGCACGAGAGCACCACTGTGGGGCGGTAGTACATATCGGTCAGTCGTGATGCGACGATGCCCACGACACCTTTCTTCCATCCCTCGTTGTAGAGCACGATGGCTGGTTGATGCTCCTGGCTCTCCAGTCGTTCCACGATCTGGTTGGCCTCTTCGCTCATCTGCTTGTCGATGTCCTTACGCTGCTCGTTGTACTCGTTGATATGTGAGGCTTCGGTCAGTGCGCGCTGGAAGTCTTTCTCCACCAGCAAGTCAACGGTCTCGGTACCGTTCTGGACGCGTCCACTGGCATTGATGCGCGGACCTATTTTGAAGATGATGTCGCTCATGGTAATCTCGCGGCCTGTGAGTCCGCAGATCTCGATGATGCTCTTCATGCCTACCGAGGGGTTCTGGTTGAGTTGTTTCAGTCCGTGGAAGGCCAATATTCGGTTCTCGCCCATCACGGGTACGATGTCGGCAGCGATGCTCACGGCACAGAAGTCGAGCAGCGGTATGAGTTGCGAGAAGGGTATGCCATTGTTCTTGGCGAAGGCTTGCATGTACTTGAATCCTACGCCGCATCCGCAAAGGTCCTTGAAAGGGTAGGTGCTGTCGGTGCGCTTGGGGTTGAGGATGGCAACGGCGCATGGCAGTTCATCGTCTGGCACGTGGTGGTCGCAGATGATGAAGTCGATGCCAAGGCTTTTGGCATAGGCTATCTCGTCGATGGCTTTGATGCCGCAGTCGAGCACGATGATGAGTTTCACTCCTGCCTCAGCGGCATAGTCGAGGGCTTTCTTGCTGATGCCGTAGCCCTCTTCGTAGCGGTCGGGGATGTAGTACTCGATGTTGGAGTAGAACTGCTGGAGGAACTTATACACCAGCGCGACGGCTGTGCATCCGTCGACGTCGTAGTCGCCATAGACCATGATGCGTTCCTTCCGTCCCATGGCATCGTTGAGTCTGTCGACAGCCACATCCATGTCGTTCATGAGGAAGGGGTCGATCAGTTCGTTGAGCATAGGTCGGAAGAAGCGTTTGGCAGCCGACTCAGTGCGTATGCCGCGTCGGAGTAGCAGTTCGGCCATGATGGGACTCATGCCGATTTTCTCCGCCAGTTCCTTAGCCTGCTGCCGTCGCTCTGGTGAAGGTGGTGTGTAATTCCATTTGAAGTTCATCAGATGCCGAGTTTCTTGCGGATATCCTTGGGAATGGCGTTTTTGTTGATGAGGAAGTCCATCGTGTTGGCGGCGATGAAAGTCTTGGTCATGTACCAGGTCCCCTTGTAGTCGCCGGTCTCGCCCCACGAGTTCTTCACCATATAGTATTCCTTGCCGTTCTGGTCTTTTGCCACACCGTAGATAAGCATGCCGTGGTCGTCGGTCAGTTCCCAATTGTCGAAGCGCTGCTGGCGCATCTCTTGTGTGGGGATGATTTCTGGTACGGTGCATCCCAGCGAGTCGAGCAGGTTACGCTTCTTGGCAGGTGTCAGTTTCAGCCAGCGTGCCATGTCGCTGCCCTGAAGGCTCTCAGTCTTCTTCGTATCGATGGCGTAGGCCAGCCCCTGGCGTGTGAATCCATCTTCGCTGACGTCACCGCCCCAGGCAATAGTGTATCCCTGCTGTACGGCATTATCGATGACCTGCATCATCTCGTCCATGGGCAGGTTGTACGACAGGGGGAAACGCCAGTTGTCCTGCACCTCAACGGCAAATGCCGAGTAGAAGGGGTGGTGGGTGTAACTGGTGATGCTGACGTAATCGTCTAAGTTGAGTCCGAGGCTCTGTACGAAGGTCTGGGGGGTGTACTCCTTGCCCTCGTAGTTGAAACGCTCAGGACATTGTCCGAGGTATGCGTCGAGAATGCCCTGCAGACCCTGTTTCCATTGGTTGGATATTTTCTTGGCGTTGCTTTTCGAGATGGCTGCCACGTAGGGTTCGAGCAGTGAGAAGAACTCGTTGAAGTTGTTCAGTGAGTCGCCGTAGAGCGAGCCGGGGAAGGGCATGGCGTCTTCCGGGCAGATGCCGTGAGTCTTGAGCGTGTGGAGCACGTCCTCGGCAGAGCCGCCCTGTGCAAACTGGCAGTCGCCGTGGTAGCGTACCACCTGTATGGCACGCTCCATGTAGGTCTTGTTGGCCACGAACGACTCGCACAGGTCGTACGTCTTGCCGGTAGCCTTCAGTATCTCAGCCTCGAAGAACGAGAGGGTGGAGTAGTCCCAGCAGGTGCCGGAGCGGTTTTGGTCCTTCACGCTGGTGATGGGGTTCTCCTTGACAGTGGTGAACACGGGCTTGTTTGATGCTGCCGAGTCTTTTTTCTCCTCAGCCTGTGCGCTAAAGGCCATTAAGGCCAGCAGCGCAAGTGTCATAATCTTCTTCATCTCTATTTTATTTTATGTTTTGTTTTTATTGCAAGTATATCTTCGATTTCTCTTTATCTTATCATTTAATCATAATTCTCAATTCTATACGGAATTCTCTTCTCGCCCAGGAACCGGCATCCGTCGGTGGTAATCAGCAGGTCGTCTTCGATTCGTATGCCGCCGAAGTCCTTGTAAGCATCAATTTTGTCGTAGCAGAGGAAGTCCTTAAGATGGCCTTTGGCGCACCACTCGTCGATGAGCGCTGGAATGAAGTAAATGCCGGGCTCGTCGGTCACCACGAAGCCCTCCTGCAGGCATCGTCCCATGCGCAGGCAATTGGTGCCGAACTGTTCCAGATTGGGCCGTGTGTCGTCGTCGAATCCTACGTATATCTGTCCCAGTCCCTCCATGTCGTGCACGTCCATGCCCATCATGTGTCCCAGTCCGTGTGGCAGGAACAGAGCGTGTGCGCCCGCTGCTACGGCCTCGTCCACGTCGCCCTTCATCAGACCCAGTTCCTTGAGACGCCCGGTCATCAGTCGACATACAGCAAAGTGCACGTCGGCATAGCGTACTCCGGGCTTGGCCACCTGTAGCACGTAGTCGTGACATTCTTCGACAATGGTGTATATCTCGCGCTGCTTCTGGGTAAAGTGTCCGCTGACGGGCATCGTGCGCGTGTGATCAGAACAGTAGTCGTCGAGTTCGCAACCGGCATCGCACAGTGCCAGCCGTCCGGCCTCGAGAGGGGCGTCGGTAGGCGTGCCGTGCATAATTTCGCCATGCTGTGTGAAGATGGTGGCGAACGATACGCCCTGAGCCAGGCTGCGGGCGATGCCGTCCACCTGTCCGCCGATGTAGCGCTCGGTGACACCCGGTCGTATCAGTCGTTGGGCCGTGGTGTGCATCTCGTAGCCCACGGCACAGGCGCGTTCGATGGCCTCTATCTCCTGCGGCTCCTTGGTGGCGCGCATGGTGACTACGGCTTTAATCAGCGCCACCGAGGCGGCCTGTCGCTGCTGCGAAGGGTGGATGCCCAGCAGGTCGCTTATCATAATCATTGTGTCGTGGCGGTAGGGCGGCAGGAAGTGAATGGATTTACTATTTAAGGATTTACTATTCACAATTTTCTTTAACTCTGACAGGGGGGCAGTCTTGCTGACGCCCACCTCGGCAGCCAGGTCGCTGACCGATGGTGTGAAGCCGAGCCACACGATGTCATCCACATCAATGTCGTCGCCGAAGAGCATCTCCTCGTTGTTGTCGATGTCAATTACGCCCACGAGACCATCGCGGTGCTGCCCAAAGAAGTAGAGGAATGTAGAGTCCTGTCGCATTGGTGAATAGCAGTTCGACGGGTAGTTGGCCGGTGCCTCGTTGTTGCCGAAGAGCACCACGATGCCGCTGCCCACTAGTCGCTTCAGTTCCGCCCTGCGGCGTATGTATGTATCCTTGCTGAACATAAGAAATCAATTTTTCGTGCAAAGTTACGCATTATTTACGAAAAAGTAGTATCTTTGCAGCAAAAATTTCTTAAATCTCAGGTATGCAACGGCTACAGCGCAACACGGGACTGGTATTGGAGGGCGGCGGCATGCGCGGCGTCTTCACCTCGGGCGTGCTTGATGCGCTGATGAAGCATGAGTGCTATTTCCCCTATGTCGTAGCCGTCTCTGCCGGTGCCTGCAATGGCCTGTCGTACATGAGTCGGCAGCCGCGTCGGGCCCGCTTCAGCAATATCGACATGCTGCGCAAGTACGGCTATCTGTCGCTGAAGAATCTGCTCATCCAGGGCAGCATTTTCGACCCGAACATTCTCTATGAGCGCTTTCCGGCAGAGATCGTGCCTTTCGACTATGCCGCCTACGCCCGCAATCCTGCGTGTTTCGAGATGGTGACCACCAACTGCCTGACCGGGCGAGCCGAATACTTGAGTGAGAAGGGCGACGCACG
>OCTX012286130.1_pt1 | contig 18702 bp, 30 predicted proteins | sample 1539691 | NCBI WGS metagenome assembly OCTX01 (sample SAMN02144231, study PRJEB22623) | gut metagenome | biome: sheep rumen | host: Ovis aries | place: New Zealand | reverse complement strand
GTGAGCTTCGACCACATGCAGTATCTCGGGAACACGCTCCGTGAGATCGCAGGCGAGAAGGCCGGCATCATCAAAAAAGGCGTGCCGCTCATTTTCCTCGCGGCGAGGACGGAAGCCGCGGAGGCGATCCTTCTTGAAGCGGAGAGGAAAGGCGCTCCGGCGGAGGCCGTCATCCCGCCGGCGGCTGAGGAGGGGATCGAATCGCTTCTCACCGCATCAGGGGTGCCGTATCATAAAACTAAAATTTTAAAGAACTTCGGCGGCGTCATTGATTTTTCGCTTATGAGCGGTTATGATAAAAAGGCGTGTGAGATGAAGATCCGTCACACGGCTCCCTACCAGGCGGAAAATGCCTCCCTGGCGCTCCTCGCCGCGGAAAAACTCGCGGAGGCGGGCTATCTGATCCGGGAGGACCATATCCGCGAAGGTCTGCTTGCGGCAAAATGGGAAGGCCGGATGGAGGAGGCGCTCCCGGGCGTCTTTCTTGACGGGGCCCACAACGAGGACGGCGTGGCCAGGTTTATCGAGGCGGCGGAGGCTGCCGGCGGCCGCGGCGCGGTGCTGCTGTTTGCCGCAGTCTCGGACAAGGACTATGCGGCGATGATCCGGGAGATCGAAGAGCGCCTTCAGCCCTCGCTCGTGATCACGACCGAGGTGCCCGGGACAAGGCGGGTGTCCGCCGCTTATTTTGAAAAGCTCTTTCTGGAGAGCGGCGCTGCGCGCGTTGTGACGGTGCCGGATCCGGAGGAGGCTTTTGAGACTGCGATGAGAGAAAAGGACGGCAGGCTTCTCTTTGTCTGCGGCAGCCTGTATCTCATCGGATTTGTGAAGAGGAAGATCCATGATCAATTTTGACGAAGAACTGAAGAAATTCCAGCCGAGCCTGGACGTCGACGAAGCTGAAGGCGCGATCTATTCGCGCGACCTCACGGACGTCATAGATATTTTAAAGGAAATGCTGGAAGAGACGCAGGGCAGAAAGAGGACAAAGGAATGAAGTGCATGTACTGCGGGGCGGAGCTCTCCGGTTCCGCCTACTGCCCGAACTGCGGACGGGATATCTCCGTCCAGCGCCAGGCGATCGTCCTGTCCGGCATCTACTACAACCAGGGGCTTGAGAAGGCCCAGGTGCGGGACCTGACCGGCGCGATCCTTCTGCTCAGGCGGAGCCTCAAGTTCAATAAGGAAAATATCGACGCGAGAAACCTTCTGGGCCTCGTCTATTTCGAGACCGGCGAGGCGGTCTCCGCCTTCTCGGAGTGGGTGATTTCGCGGAACTTAAGGCCGGAGCACAACCTGGCCTCGCGCTACATCGCCGAGCTTGAGCGCGAAGGCGCAAAGCTCGACGTGATCCGGCACACGATCAAAAAATACAACGGTGCGCTCGCAAACTGCCGCTCCGGCAACGTGGACGTGGCGGAGATCCAGCTCAAGAAGCTGCTCACCCAGAACCCGAAGCTGATCAAGGGCTACCACCTGCTCGCGCTCCTCTACATGAATGGGAACGAGTACGAGAAAGCGAGAAAACTCCTCAAAAAGGCGATCCGCATCGACCGGACCAACACGACGACGCTGCGTTTCCTGCGCGAGATCGACCGGGAGACGGGCGTTGTGACGAAGCTTGAGCCGCGGTTTTCATTTTTCGGAGGGCAGGAGAAGGAGGAGCATCCGCAGATCCGGCAGAGCCGCCGGGAGAAGCGCGCGATCCCGATCCGGGAGACGCCGCTGACTGTGACGGCATTTTCGATGGTCGCCGGCTTCCTCGTCGGCGCAGCCGCGATCTGGTTCCTGTTCGTCCCGGTGCGGACGGCCGAGATCCAGCAGGAGGCGAACCGCAAGGTCATCGAGTACTCGACCGACATGGCGGAAAATGAAAAGCAGATGCAGCTCATGCAGGAGGAACTCGAAGCCTCCCGCGAGGCGGTCGCGAACGTCAACGACGAGATCGCGGCGGCGAGCGTGAAGGCGACCGCCTACGAGAACCTTGCGAAGGCGGTGAACGCCTACAATAACAATGAATTTGACCAGGCCATGAACGCGCTCTCGGCGGTCGACACCTCGCAGCTCTCGCGCGAGGCCAGGGAGATCGTCCTGGAACTCGGCGGGACGACGGTGGCCTCCATGCTGCAGAGTTTCCGGGCGTCCGGCCTCATGGCCTACAACAACGGCAATTATGCGGAGGCCGTGAGGAACCTTGAGAAGGCGAAGGCGATCGAGGACGAGGACTACGACGTCCTTCTCTACCTGGGCCACTCCTACCGGATGATGGGGGATACCACGAACGCGGACCTCAACTACAAGCGGATCATCAGTCTCTGGCCGGACACGAACCGGTCGGCGACGGCGGTAGAATTCGTGACGGACTATTCGGACCTGAACATGGGCGGCAATGCGGAAGCGGGCGAACAGCCCGCACCGGAAGCCGAAAACACGGACAATGCGGGCGGCGCATAAAGACGCGGGGCGGACGGATATGCTGACAGATGAACTCGGGCTCGTGCTCGGAAAAGAAAATATACTGGAAAATGAACCACTGAGCCGGCACACCTCCTTCCGGATCGGCGGCCCGGCGAGGCTCTTTCTGACTCCCTGCGGGATAGAGGCGCTCGTCGCAGCAGTCGGAATCCTCCGGGATGCAGGCGAACCTTACTTTATCATGGGCAACGGCACCAACCTTCTTGTGTCCGACCGGGGCTTCCCGGGGACGGTCATCGCGATCGGAAAGAACATGGCCGGGATCCGCGCGGAGGGAAACCTCATCACGGCGGAAGCCGGCGCGCTTCTTTCAAAGATTGCTGCGGAGGCCCTCCGGATGTCGCTCACCGGCTTTGAATTCGCGGCAGGGATCCCCGGCTCGCTGGGCGGGGCCTGCGTGATGAACGCCGGAGCCTACGGCGGGGAGATGAAGGATGTGCTCGTCTCCGCCAGGGTCCTGACCGCGGAGGGCGATGTGAAAACGGTTTCCGCGGAGGAAATGAACTTATCCTACCGCCGCTCCGCCTTCATGGAGAGGGGCGATATCGTCCTTGAGGCGGCGATCGGGCTTAAGCCCGGGCAGCCGGAGGAGATCCTCGGCAGGATGGAAGACCTTCGGAGGCGGCGGCAGGAGAAACAGCCGATCGAGCTTCCGAGTGCGGGGAGCACGTTCAAGCGGCCGGAAGGCTATTTTGCCGGCAAGCTGATCATGGACGCGGGCCTTCGCGGCGCGAGGGAAGGCGGCGCCTGCGTGTCGGAGAAGCACTGCGGCTTTATCGTGAACGACCGCGGCGCGACCGCGGAGGACGTGCTGAAGCTGATGGAGCGGGTGCAGAGCACGGTTTACGGGCAGTTCGGCGTACGGCTGGAGCCGGAGGTCAGGCTGCTGGGAGATTTTCATCTATAAAGAAAGGACGCCTGGATGAGATTCGTGATTGTGACCGGCATGTCCGGTGCGGGAAAAGTGACGGCGCTGCGATTCCTGGAGGACGCCGGTTTCTACTGCGTCGACAATCTGCCGCTGCCGCTCGTCGTGCCGATCGCCCAGCTCTCGCTGGACGGCAGATCCTCGGAACTCTCGAAGATCGCGGTCGGGATCGACGTCAGAAGCGGCGCCCTGAGCTTTGAAAATGCGGAAAATGTGATTGAAGAGCTCGAAAAGAACGGGATCAGGGCGGAGATTGTCTACATGGACGCCTCCGACGAGGTACTGATCGCGCGCTACAAGGAGACGCGGCGGGCGCACCCGCTCGCAGGTCCGGACGGGAAGGTCGAGGACGGCATCGCGCTCGAGCGCGAGAAGACGGCTTTCTTAAGGAAGCGGGCGGATTACATTTTCGATACGTCCCAGCTTCTCACGCGGGAGCTCAAGGAGGAGATCGACCGGATCTTCCGGGACGGAAAGGCGTTCAAGAATATTTACATTTCCATCCGCTCGTTCGGGTTCAAATACGGGATCCCGTCGGATTCGGACCTCGTCTTCGACGTGCGGTTTCTCAAGAATCCCTACTACGATGTCAGCCTGCGCAAGCTGACCGGCCTTGACCCGGAGATCCGGAAGTTCGTGGCGGACTGCCCGGAGAGCGGGATCTTCCTTGACAAGCTGGAGGACATGCTGGAATTCCTGATTCCCAACTACATCAAGGAGGGAAAGAACCAGCTCGTGGTCTCCATCGGCTGCACCGGCGGACGGCACCGCTCGGTCGCGCTCGCGGAGGGGATCTACGAGAGGCTGAAGAGCAACACCGGTTACGGACTCAAGGTGGAACACCGGGATATGGACCGCGACCTTGTCCGGAAGCGGGCGGATTACGGGGTGAAGTGATGTCATTTTCGGGGGACGTCAGGAAGGAACTGATCGGAATCATTCCGAAGCAGGCCGGGGAGGCCCGGGCTGAACTCTGCGGGATCGCAGCGGCAGCCGGATCCGCGACGGAGGACGGAAGCTGCCTTATTCACTCGGACAGTGAAGAATTGCAGAGAAAATTCTTTACATTGTTCCGAAAAACATTTAATATAAGAAACTGTGAGACGAAAATGCTCTCCGAAGGCCGGCGGCGCTTCTTTACGGTCGACGCGGAGGGGGGAGCGGCGGACATGGTCCGCGAAGCTGAGGCAGTATTTCTTGCGAAACGCAGCGAGAGGGAGATGAAAGCGTTTCTCCGCGGGGCCTTCCTGGCCGGAGGATCACTCTCCAACCCGAAGCGGTATTATCATTTCGAGATCGTCGGCAGTTCGGAAGACGCGGCGAAGCGGGTGATGGATGTCATGAAGGAGTTCTCCCTGCCTGTCAGGCTGACGGAACGGAAAGGCTCTTACGTCGTCTACATGAAGGAGGCGGACAGCATCTCCTTTGCGCTGGGACTTATGGGCGCGAATCTGGCTGTCCTTGAGATGGAAAATGTACGCATCTACCGCGAGATACGCGGCCAGGTCAACCGGCAGGTCAACTGCGAGGCGGCCAACCTCATGCGGAGCATCCGCATGTCGGTCCGCCAGTGCGAGGACTGCGAGTACCTGCGGGAGAAAGGAGCCCTGGGGACCCTGAAGAGGAATCTCCGGGAGACGGCGGAGCTGAGGCTTGCGGAGCCGAACGCCACGCTGGAGGAACTCGGAAAAAAGCTCGACCCGCCGATCGGCAAATCGGGCGTCAACCACCGGCTCATGAAACTTCATGAGATCGCGGAATCGCTGCGCAGACAGGAAGAGAATATACAGGCGGAGAGCCTGTGAGGAGGATATTAAATGAAGAAAAAGGACATCACGATTCAGGTAGACGGCAGCATAGAGACCAGGCCGGTCGCACTGCTTGTGCAGATCGCGAGCCAGTTCAGGAGCGAGATCCACATCGAATCCGGCAACAAGCGCGTCAATGCCAAGAGCATCATGGGAATGATGACGATGGGACTTGAATCCGGCGAGGAAGTCACAGTGTCCGTGAACGGCGAAGATGAAGATGAGGCGATGGAGCAGATCGAAGCGTATCTGACCAGAGCGAACTGAGCCGATAACCGATAAAAAAGGACTGCCGGCGGGCAGTCCTTTTTATCATTATTTCACGCGGAACCAGTCTGCGTAGGCGTCCGTGAAGCCGAGCTTGCGGTAAAGGTTCCTGGCCGGCATGTTGTCGGCGACGACCTGAAGGTAGGCGCGGCTCGCGCCGGCACGGCGGCCTTCCTCGAGGATACGCCTCACGATCGCGGCGGCAAGTCCCATGCGGCGCAGGTCCTCGCGGACGTGGATCGCGTAGACGCCGATGAAATCCCGGTCGAGGATGCCGAGGCCTGTGGCGCCTATGGTCCCGTCCGGAAGCCGGACAGAGACGGCGGCCTCATCCATCGGGATGGCCGCGTACATGCCCGGGACGATGCGGCGGTGCAGCGGATCGGTCGTTCCCTTGAGGGAGAAGAGACCGTCGATCCACTCCGGTAAGACGCGGGATTCAACCGTGAGCGGGAGAGGGGGTTTATTTTCAGGGGAAGCGGGAAGAGAGCGGATGTCCGCCGTCATATTGATGACGCGGTGCTCGATCCTGTAGCCGCGCGCGGCGAGAAGCCCGTCAAGGGCGGGATCGGTAATCGGGCTGATCTTGAAAATGCAGGGCGTACCCCACCGGCGGTAGATCCGCTCGCAGAACGGGATCTTCCCGGAAAGCGGCAGGATCGAAGCACCGATCTGCTCGACGCAGTTGGTCCGGTGTGTGTAATAGCCGGAGTAGCGAAGGATCCAGCCGTCGTAGACCTGCATCTGGAAAGAGGGCCACGCGTTCAGTGATAAATCTTCAATGGTTTTAATATCGATATCCATGCGATCATTATATAGGAAACAAATTTGGATGGCAAGTGGTGAAAAGTATGTACACCGGACCAAAAAAATGGTAAGATAGAAGGGTAATGTTAAGGGAAGGGGAAAATGCCATGTCGAAATTTTTGAAAGCAATTGTCAACATATTCCTTATAGCGGCAATTCTCACAGCGGTGGCGATTCTTGTTCCACCGGTACTCGGCATCACAACGACGATCATCGATTCGAGGGAGATGGACACCAACCTTCCGCTTGGGTCGGTCACATATTCGGAGGATGTCGAGCCGGCAGAGATCGAAACCGGGGATGAAGTCCTCAAGGAGTCCGCAAACTCGACCTATGCCTACATCGTCGTGGACGGGAGCGCTGAGACCGGCAAATACACGGTCCTTGATGCGGCAGACCGGGACGGCGCGGCGACCGAAATCACGATCCGGAATTACATCTCCAGAGTGATCTTCACGGTGCCTTACATCGGCTACGTCGTGGTCGCGATGCAGAGCGTCGAGGGTATGATCATCATCGGCCTTGTGATCCTGTTCGTCATCATCCTGTTCGTCCTCTCGGAGCTCTGGAAGAAGCACGATGCCGAGGACGATGAGGAAGAGGACGGAGAAGGAGCGGATTTCGTCTACGAGGACACTGCCGAGAAGGTGAAGAAAGCGCTCGATTCCGACGCGGACGACGTCGCCATGTACGGAAGCCTGGACGCCGAGGAAGTCAGGAAGAGCATGGAGCAGCCCAAGGAGGTCACGCTGCAGGACATTCCGGAGCCGGCCATTCTCGAGCCTGTCCCGGAGGCGGTGATCGAGGAAGCGCCCGTGGCTGAGGCGGAAACAGCCGCCGAGCCTGCCGCGGAAGCGCCGGCCGCCGCAGCCCCGGAGGAAGAGCCGGAGGAGCTGCCGGACGGAGAGGGAATCATCCCGGTCGAGCGGCTCACGCTCGAGGAGATCGTCGAGCAGGTGAGGAGAAGCGGCGCTGAGCCGACCGTCCGGAAAGATCCGGTCACCGGCATCGACATCGTGGATCTCTCGGAAGTGCTGTGAATGGTTTGCATTTTAAAAAAACAATATTTTTTGAAAAAAAGTCCTTGCATTTGCAGGGACTTTTCTATATAATATATCACGCTGTGACATGATAGCTGTGAAGCGTGAAGTTGCTGCATGCATTGCAGGTTCTCCGTGGAGCGAATGTCATGTAAAGATACTGGCGACAAGTCACTGTGCAGAAACGTCCGCCAAATAAGGCGGAAACAAACGTGTGGATTCAAGGTAAAAAAAGAAACACACGGGAATGTGTACAGTCACTGCTTGTCGTACTCGTCCAAAGTGCGAAAAGGAGGGACTTTTTTTATGGCAACTCAGGTTATGAGAATCACTCTCAAGGCGTACGATCATACCTTAGTGGATGCATCGGCCGCGAAGATCATCGACACGGTGAAGAAGAGCGGTGCCACCGTCAGCGGACCCGTTCCGCTTCCTACTAAAAAGGAAGTGGTCACGATCCTGCGCGCGGTGCACAAGTACAAGGACTCTCGTGAGCAGTTCGAGCAGAGAACCCACAAGAGACTGATCGACATCATCGCTCCGACTCAGAAGGTCGTTGATTCCTTGGGTCACCTCGAAATGCCTGCAGGCGTCTACATCGACATCAAGATGAAGACGAGGTAACAACACATTAGTATGATTGCGTGCAAGTGCAATCCGCTGTAAGGAGGAAAAACATGAAGAAAGCAATACTTGCGACAAAAGTCGGCATGACTCAGGTTTTTGCTGACGACGGTGTTGTCACACCGGTAACGGTCCTCGCGGCCGGCCCGTGCGTGGTGACCCAGGTTAAGACAAACGAGAAGGACGGCTATGAAGCTGTTCAGGTCGGCTTCGGCGAGATCCGCGAGAAGCTCGTCACGAAGGGCGTCAAGGGCGTCTACGAGAAGGCCGGCGTTTCCGTCAGAAGATTTATGAAAGAGTTCCGCTTCGAAAACGCTGCCGATTACAAGGTCGGCGACGAGATTAAGGCTGACATCTTTGCAGCCGGCGATCACATCGACGCGACGGCTGTTTCCAAGGGCAAAGGCTTCCAGAGCGCGATCAAGCGTTTCGGCCAGCACAGAGGCCCGATGAAGCACGGTTCCAAGTTCCACCGCCATGCCGGTTCCAACGGCTCATCCTCCGATCCGAGCCGCGTCTTTAAGGGCAAAGGCATGCCGGGCCAGATGGGCAGCAAGCGCATCACGATTCAGAACCTCGAGATCGTACGCGTTGATGCGGAAAAGAACCTCATCCTCGTGAAGGGCGCGGTCCCGGGACCGAAGAAGTGCCTTGTCACGATCAGAGAAACAGTAAAGAAGAAGTAACACGGAGATAGGAGGACGATTCAAGATGGCTAACGTATCTATTTATAATATGGATGGCCAGGAAGTCGGGATGATGGAAGTGGCAGACAGCGTCTTTGCCGCTCCGGTCAAGGAAAACCTGGTTCATCTTGCGGTTGTGCAGCATCTGGCGGCGCTCCGTCAGGGCACACAGAAGGCCAAGACTCGCGCGGAAGTTTCCGGCGGCGGAAGAAAACCGTGGAGACAGAAGGGAACGGGCCATGCGAGACAGGGTTCGACGAGGTCTCCGCAGTGGACGCACGGCGGCGTTGTGTTCGCCCCGGTTCCGAGAAGCTACAAGATCAGCATGAACAGCAAGGAGAGGAAGGCAGCCCTCAAGTCTGTGCTTTCCACCAAGCTTGCTGACGGCAACATGATCGTTGTGGATAAGCTCGCATTTGATGCCCCGAAGACCAGGGAGCTCGCAAAGGTCATGAAGAACCTCGGCGCTGACAAGGCTTATGTCGTGACGGCAGGCAGCGACAGGAACGTATTCCTTTCCGCCCGCAACATGCAGGAAGTCAAAGTCTCGAACGCCGGCGCGCTCTGCACCTATGATATCCTTAAGTACAAGAAGCTGGTCCTGACCCAGGATGCAGTGAAGGCGATCGAGGAGGTATTTGCGTAATGGCTGATCTGAAATATTATGACGTTATCTTAAAGCCGGTCGTCACTGAGAAGAGCATGAACGAGATGGCTGACAAGAAGTATACGTTCTACGTTCACACGGACGCGACCAAGACCCAGGTCAAGGAAGCTGTTGAGAAGATGTTCGAGGGAACGAAGGTCAAGAAGGTCAACACGATGAACCTTGAAGGCAAGGTGAGACGCCGCGGCATGACCTTCGGCAAGACGGCTGCTAAGAAGAAAGCAATCGTTTACCTGACCGAGGACAGCAAGGAGATCGAGCTTTTCGGAGCCCTTTGATCGGGAAATGAAAAGCCGCGGCTCATTTCCGGATAAGAAATAAGCCGCCTGACTATACGCGACGTGAACACTATACGGACGCGTGATAAATTAGAAGGAGATTACTAATCATGGCTATCAAAACTTATAAGCCGTATACCCCGTCGAGAAGGCACATGACGGGTTCCGATTTCTCCGAGATCACTGCGAAGAAGCCGGAAAAATCGCTCACCGAGTCTCTCAGGAAGACCGCGGGCCGCAACAACCAGGGCAAGATCACGAGCCGCTTCCGCGGGGGCGGAGCAAGACGCAGATACAGAATCATCGACTTCAAGCGCAACGCGAAGGACGGTATTCCGGCAGTCGTCAAGTCGATCGAGTACGATCCGAACCGCACCGCCAACATCGCTCTTATCTGCTACGCAGACGGCGAGAAGGCTTACATCCTGGCTCCGGAAGGCCTGAAGGTCGGCGACAAGCTGATGAACGGTCCGGAAGTTGAAGTGCATCTCGGCAACTGCCTCCCGCTCTCTGTCATCCCGGTCGGTACTCTCGTACACAACGTCGAGCTGTTCCCGGGCAAGGGCGGCCAGATGGTCCGCGCTGCCGGCAATGCCGCACAGCTCATGGCCAAGGAAGGCAAGTACGCCACCCTTCGTCTCCCGTCCGGTGAGATGAGAATGGTCCCGATCGAGTGCCGCGCCACCATCGGCGTCGTCGGCAACGGCGAGCACAACCTGATCAACATCGGCAAGGCAGGCCGCAAGAGACATATGGGTATCCGCCCGCATGTCAGAGGTTCCGTCATGAACCCGAATGACCATCCGCACGGCGGCGGCGAAGGCCGCGCTCCGATCGGCCGTCCGGGCCCGTCCACACCGTGGGGCAAGCCGGCTCTGGGTTACAAGACCAGAAAGCATAAGAAACAGTCGAACAAGCTTATCGTGAGAAGAAGAAACGGCAAGGGTTCTTCTAAGTAAGGAGGTATAGGATATGGGACGTTCATTAAAGAAAGGCCCGTTCGCGGATGCGCATCTTCTGAAGAAGGTCGATGCACTGAATGCGTCCGATGAGAAGGCTGTCATCAAGACATGGTCACGCCGTTCCACGATCTTCCCGAGCTTTGTGGGACATACATTTGCCGTACATGACGGCAGAAAGCATGTTCCGGTTTATGTGACGGAAGATATGGTCGGCCACAAGCTCGGCGAATTTGTCGCGACCCGCACCTACCGCGGCCACGGCAATACCGAGAAGAAGTCCAGGTAAGCGCCGGGCTGATCGAAAGGAGAATATTCATGGCTAAAGGACACAGATCCCAAATCAAACGGGAGAGAAATGAATTAAACAGAGAGAAAAGGCCGTCCGCAAAGGTCTCCTACGCCAGGATGTCTGTTCAGAAGGCCTGCTTCGTTCTCGATGCGATCCGCGGCAAGGATGTAGAGACTGCTCTCGGCATCCTTACCTACAGCCCGCGGTATGCCTCAAGCGTCATCAAGAAGCTGCTTGAGTCCGCAATCGCCAATGCCGAGAACAACAACGGCATGAACCGCGCGAACCTGTATGTTGCGGAATGCTACGCCGGAAGCGCACCGACAATGAAGAGAATCCAGCCGAGGGCCCAGGGCCGCGCTTACAGGATCCTGAAGCGCAACAGCCACATCACCGTAGTGCTGGATGAGAAATAAGGAGGGGCAATATGGGACAGAAAGTCAATCCGCACGGCCTTAGAGTCGGAATTATCAAGGATTGGAATTCCAAATGGTATGCTGACAAGGATTTTGCGGCAAATCTTGCCGAGGACCACAAGATCCGTGTTTTCTTAAAGAAGCGCCTTTACAGCGCCGGCATTTCTGACATCATGATCGAGCGGGCTTCCGACCGCGTGAAGATCTCCATCCAGACCGCTAAGCCGGGTATCGTCATCGGCAAGGGCGGCGCTGAGATCGAGAAGCTTCGTGCAGAGCTCTCCAAGATGCTCGGCCGCCGCGTCATCCTTGACATCAAGGAGATCAGGCAGCCGGACTGCGATGCCCAGCTTGTCGCTGAGAACATCGCGCTTCAGCTCGAGAACCGTATCTCTTTCCGCCGCGCTATGAAGTCCACGATGCAGAGGACCATGCGCGCCGGTGCGAAGGGCATCAAGACGAGCGTCTCCGGACGTCTCGGCGGCGCCGACATCGCCCGCAAAGAGACTTACAGCGAAGGCACCATCCCGCTTCAGACGCTTCGCGCAGACATCGACTACGGTTTTGCGGAAGCTGACACGACCTACGGCAAGGTCGGCGTCAAGGCGTGGATCTACAAGGGTGAAGTACTTCCGAAGAAGGCTAAAAAGGAAGGGAGTGATCAGTAATGTTAATGCCGAAGAGAGTTAAGCGGAGAAAGCAGTTCCGCGGTTCCATGAGAGGCAAGCCCACCAGAGGAACCCGCGTAACGCGCGGCGAGTTCGCACTTGTCGCCACCGAGCCGTGCTGGATCAAATCGAACCAGATCGAGGCAGCCCGTATTGCCCTCACCCGTTACCTGAAGCGTGGCGGTAAAGTCTGGATCGACATTTTCCCGGATAAGCCGGTAACGGCAAAGCCGGCTGAGACCCGTATGGGTTCCGGTAAAGGTTCTGTCGAGTACTGGGTAGCAGTTGTCAAGCCGGGCCGCGTCCTCTTTGAGGTCGCCGGCGTTGCCGAAGCTGATGCGAGAGAGGCTCTTCGCCTTGCCATGCACAAGCTTCCGTGCACCTGCAAGATTTATTCCCGTGAGCAGGTCAACGGTGTGGAAGAGGCTGCAACAAATGCAGAAGGCGGTGATCAGGAATGAAAAGTACGAAATATTTAGAGACTCTGCGCGGAAAGAGCGCTGCAGAGCTGAACGAGGAACTGGTATCGGCGAAGAAGGAACTGTTCAACCTGAGATTCCAGAACGCTACGAATCAGCTGGACAACACCGCAAGAGTCGGTGAGGTCCGCAGGAACATCGCCAGGATCCAGACCGTGATTGCCGAGAAGGCTAAGGAGGCTTAATAATGGAAGAGAGAAACCTCAGAAAGACACGCGTCGGCAAGGTCGTCAGCAACAAGATGGACAAGACGATCGTTGTGGCGATCGAGGACCGTGTCCGTCATCCGCTTTACAAGAAGATCGTTAACAAGACCTACAAGCTGAAGGCTCATGATGAGAACAATGAGTGCAGCATCGGCGATACCGTGAGAGTCATGGAGACAAGACCTCTCTCCAAGGATAAGAGATGGAGACTTGTCGAGATCGTCGAGAAGGTTAAGTAAGCTGCCCGGCGTGAGCAAATTAGGAGGATACAAGTATGATTCAACAGGAAAGCAGACTGAGAGTCGCTGACAATACCGGAGCGAAAGAAATTCTGTGTATCCGCGTCATGGGTGGCTCTACCAGAAGATACGCCCATATCGGCGATGTTATCGTTGCTACGGTTAAAGATGCAACACCCGGCGGCGTTGTGAAAAAAGGCGATGTGGTCAAGGCTGTTGTCGTCCGCACCGTCGACGGCGCCCGCCGCAAGGATGGTTCCTACATCCGCTTTGACGAGAATGCTGCTGTCATCATCAAGGATGACAAGACACCGAGAGGAACACGTATTTTCGGACCCGTTGCCCGCGAGCTCAGAGAGAAGCAGTTCATGAAGATCGTTTCTCTTGCTCCGGAAGTACTGTAAGGGGGTAAAGGAATGGCTACACTTAAGATTAAGAAGGGCGATACCGTCCGCGTGATCGCCGGCAAGGACAAAGACAAGGAAGGCAAGGTCCTCTCTGTCAATGCCAAGAACAGCACGATCGTGGTTGAGGGTGTCAACATGATCACCAAGCACGAGAAGCCGTCGGCATCGAACCAGAACGGCGGCATCGTGAACCGCGAGGCGCCGATCAGCATTTCGAATGTCATGTACCTTCACAAAGGCCAGCCGACCAGAGTCGGTTTCCGCTTTGAAAATGACAAGAAGGTCCGCTTCGCCAAGAAGACCGGCGAGACGATCGGCTGAGGAAGGAGGAACAGGTTTTGAGCAGACTTAAAGAACAGTACGAAAATGAAATCGTACCGGCACTCAAGAAAAAATTTGAGTACAAGAATCCTATGGAAGTTCCGAAGCTCGTGAAGATCGTCGTCAACATGGGCGTCGGCGAAGCCAAGGAGAACGTCAAGCTCCTCGATGCGGCTGTTGCCGATATGGAGACCATCACCGGCCAGAAGGCTATCCGCACCAAGGCTAAGAAGTCCATCGCGAACTTCAAGCTTCGTGAAGGCATGCCGATCGGCTGCAAGGTCACTCTCCGCGGCGAGCGCATGTACGAGTTCGCAGATCGTCTTATCAACCTCTCGCTTCCGCGTGTCCGCGACTTCCGCGGCGTGAATCCGAACGCTTTTGACGGCCGCGGCAACTATGCTCTGGCTATCAAGGAACAGCTCATTTTCCCGGAAATCGAGTATGATAAGATCGACAAGGTCAGGGGCATGGACATCATCTTCGTCACGACTGCAAAGACGGACGAAGAGGCCCGCGAACTGCTGAGACTGTTCAACATGCCGTTCGCAAAGTAAAGGAGATAAGATCGTGGCAAAGAAATCAATGAAATTGAAACAGGCCAAGAAGCCGAAGTTCTCCACAAGAGAGTATACACGCTGCAGTATCTGCGGTCGTCCGCATTCTGTTCTTTCTAAGTACGGCATCTGCCGTATCTGCTTCCGCGAATTAGCTTACAAGGGCGAGATTCCGGGCGTTAAGAAAGCATCGTGGTAAAGAACTTTAGAAAGAAAGGAGCGTCATTAAATGACTACGACGAATGATCCGATCGCGGATATGCTCACAAGAATCCGCAATGCGAATATCAGGAAGCATGACACTGTTGACGTACCGGCTTCCAAGATGAAGATCGCTATCGCCGACATCCTGGTCGACGAGGGCTACATCGCAAAATACGATCTTGTCGGTGAGGGCGTGGAGAAGACGATCCATGTGACCTTAAAGTACGGCAAGGACAAGAACGACAAGGTTATCACCGGCCTTAAGAGGATCTCCAGACCCGGCCTTCGTATCTACGCAGGCGCTGAGGAGCTTCCGAAGGTCCTGGGCGGCCTTGGCATCGCCATCGTCTCCACCAACAAGGGCGTTATGACCGACAAGGCTGCAAGAAAGCTCAACGTCGGCGGCGAAGTTCTTGCATATATCTGGTAAATAAGTGCTCAGACGGCCTTGCCGGATGGATGGTCCGGCAGCGCCGAGTGCTTAGGGATTCATTTCCCGCATATTCCGCGTAAGCGGAACGAACTGAAAACAGGGAGCATATCCCCGAAAATCTAAGTTTAGGAGGAAACATCATGTCACGTATCGGCAGACTTCCGGTTGTGATTCCGGCAGGCGTAACTGCAGAAGTCACAGCGGACAACACAGTGACCGTGAAGGGACCCAAGGGTCAGATCACCAAGACCTTTGCTCCGGAGATCGGTATCGAAGTTAAAGACAACGAGATTCATGTAACCCGTCCGAACGACCAGAAGAAGGAGAAATCCCTCCACGGTCTGACCCGCGCACTTATCCACAACATGGTGGTCGGTGTCACGGAAGGCTTCACCAAGACTCTTGAGATCAACGGTGTCGGCTACAGAGCTCAGAAGCAGGGCAAGAAGCTTGTCCTCTCCCTCGGCTACAGCCACCCGGTGGAAATGATCGATCCGGAAGGCATCGAGTCCACCGTTGAGAACAACAAGATCATCATCAAGGGTATCAGCAAGGAAGCCGTCGGACAGTATGCGGCAAACATCCGCGTCAAGAGACCGCCGGAACCCTATAAGGGCAAGGGCATCAAGTACAGCGATGAAGTTATCCGCCGCAAGGTCGGTAAGACCGGTAAGAAATAAAGAAAGGAGAGTGTGAGAGATGATTACAAAGCCATCTAGGACCGCGATTCGCGAGAAGAAGCACAAGAGAATGCGCGGACACATTTCAGGAACGGCTGAGCGTCCGAGACTCGCAGTCTTCCGCAGCAACAAGCATATGTATGCTCAGATCATCGATGATGTGAAGGGCGTCACCCTCATTTCCGCTTCCACGCTTCAGGCTGAGGTCAAGGAAGGCCTTGAGTACACGGACACTGTCGAAGCGGCTGCCAAGGTCGGGAAAGTGATCGGCGAGAAGGCCATCAACGCCGGCATCAAGGAAGTCGTTTTTGACCGCGGCGGTTTTGTGTACCACGGAAAGATCAAGGCTCTTGCCGATGCAGCACGTGAAGCAGGGCTTGCATTCTAAGAGGAAGGGGAATTTTCATGAGACAGAACGAAAATAAAAGAATGGATAAAGATGAGAACGGTCTCGAGGACAGAGTCGTTGCCATCAAGCGCGTAACGAAAGTCGTCAAGGGCGGCCGCAATATGCGCTTCTCCGCACTCGTAGTTGTAGGCGATAAGAACGGCCATGTAGGCGCAGGCCTCGGCAAAGCGGCTGAAATCCCGGAAGCGATCCGCAAGGGCAAGGAAGATGCTGAGAAGCATATGATTTCCGTGGCGAGAACAGACTACAACAGCATCACATTCGACAACCTTGGTAAGTTCGGCGGCGCTCAGGTCCTCCTGAAGCGGGCTCCGGAAGGTACCGGTGTCATCAGCGGCGGCGCTGCACGTGCAGTCGTCGAGCTTGCCGGCATCCAGAATATCCGTACGAAGTCCCTCGGCTCCAACAACAAGCAGAATGTCGTTTTCGCAACTCTTGCAGCCCTGAAGGGTCTTAAGACTCCGGAAGAGGTCGCTCGTCTCCGCGGCAAGTCCGTTGATGAGATCAAGGCGTAAGGGAGGTCAACGAAATGGCAGAAGAAAAGAAACTCAAAATTACACTGGTTAAGTCTACGATCGGAGCTGTTCCGAAGAATAAGAAGATCATTGAATCCATGGGCTTCAAGAAGCTGAACTCCTTCGTGATCCTTCCGGACAATGCAGCTACCCGCGGCCAGATCGCCAAGATCGGTTATCTGGTCAAAGTAGAAGAAGTTTGATAGGAGGTGCCAGTAATGGATTTATCGACATTAAAACCGGCTGCCGGTTCCAGGCATAACGATAATTTCCGCAGAGGCCGCGGTGAGAGCTCCGGCAACGGCAAGACCGCAGGCAAGGGCCACAAGGGTCAGAAGGCCCGCTCCGGCGCTCCGCGTATCGGTTTTGAAGGCGGCCAGATGCCTCTGTTCAGACGTCTTCCGAAGAGAGGTTTCAACAACCGCAACTCCAAGGAATACGCTTATGTCAATGTCGGCAGACTTGAGCAGTTCGAGGATGGCACCGTCATCACGGCGGAGCTTCTCCTTGAGACCGGCGTGATCGCGAAGATCTGCGACGGCGTCAAGGTTCTCGGCGGCGGCGAGCTTACCAGGAAGCTCACTGTCAAGGCTGCGAAGGTCAGCGAGAGCGCTAAAGCTAAGATTGAGGCGGCAGGCGGGACAGTTGAGGTGATCTGATGTTTAAAAAGGTAATGGACACATTCAAAGTCAAGGATGTCCGGCGCAGAATGCTCTTCGTGCTTCTGTGCCTGGCCATCATCCGACTGGGATCCCAGATTCCGGTGCCGGGTGTGAACAGGAATTATTTCGCAGAGTGGTTTGCAGCGCAGACCGGTGACGCGTTCAATTTCTTTGATGCGTTCACAGGCGGTTCGTTCTCGAGCATGTCGATCCTGGCACTGTCCATCACACCGTACATCACTTCTTCGATTATTGTTCAGCTTTTGACGATTGCAATTCCTGCACTTGAAGAAATGCAGCGTGATGGTGAAGACGGCAGAAAGAAGCTTACCGCGATCACACGCTACCTGACGGTCGGGCTTTCCCTGTTCGAATCGATCGCCATGACGATCGGCTTCGGCAACAGCGGCCTGATCCCGAACATGGATTTCGCGAAAGCGGTCGTGGTCATCGCTTCCCTGACAGCCGGGTCTTCATTCCTTATGTGGATCGGCGAGCAGATGACGGAAAAGGGTATCGGAAACGGCATCTCCATGGTGCTTCTCATCAATATCCTCTCCAGAGTCCCGTCCGATCTCACCAGCCTTTACGAGCAGTTCGTTAAGGGCAAAACGATCGCGAGAGGAGCTCTTGCGGCTCTGATCATCATAGCCATCATCGTGGTGATGGTCGTCATGGTCCTTCTCCTCAACGGAGCGGTCCGGAAAATTCCGGTCCAGTACTCCAAGAAGACGGTCGGCCGCAGGGTGGTCGGCGGCCAGAGCACGCATATCCCGCTCAAGGTCAACACCGCCGGCGTTATCCCGGTCATCTTCGCATCGTCGATCATGTCCTTCCCGGGCATCATCGCCACGTTCATGGGCAAAAACAACGCTACGGGCGTAGGCGGAACGATCCTCGGGATATTAAGCTCCAACAACTGGTTCCAGGTGACCAGGCCGATTTACAATCTGGGGCTTATCCTTTATATTGTCCTCGTGATCTTCTTCGCGTACTTCTACACGTCGATCACCTTCAATCCTCTTGAGATTGCGGACAATATGAAGAAGCAGGGCGGCTTCATTCCCGGTATTCGTCCGGGCCGGCCGACTTCCGATTATCTCACAAAGCTCCTGAACTACATCATCTTCATCGGTGCGGTCGGGCTTGTGATCATCGCAATCATTCCGTTCTTCTTCAACGGTGTGTTCAACGCCAGCGTCTCCTTCGGCGGCACGTCGATCATCATTATCGTCGGCGTCATCCTCGAGACCGTGAAGCAGATCGAATCGATGATGGTTGTGAGAAATTACAAGGGATTTTTAAATTCGTAACCAAAAGGGGACAGCCCGGATCCATTTTCCGGGGCGTCCCCATAGGTGTTTATAGAGACTTTCCAAAATGAAAGGAGGCTTAAAATGAAGGTTATCATGTTAGGCGCCCCCGGGGCAGGAAAAGGCACACAGGCCAAGAGACTTGCAGCTGAGTACAATATCCCCCACATCTCCACGGGTGATATCTTCCGCGCGAACATCAAGGGCGGAACGGAGCTCGGCAAGAAGGCCAAGGGCTACATGGATGCCGGCCAGCTGGTTCCGGATGAACTGGTCTGCGACCTCGTCGTCGACCGCATCAGCCAGGATGACGCGAAGAACGGCTACGTTCTCGACGGATTCCCGCGCACAATCCCGCAGGC
>OCTX012027799.1_pt1 | contig 18703 bp, 20 predicted proteins | sample 1539691 | NCBI WGS metagenome assembly OCTX01 (sample SAMN02144231, study PRJEB22623) | gut metagenome | biome: sheep rumen | host: Ovis aries | place: New Zealand | reverse complement strand
AATGATTAAAAATTCAAAATTTATTACTATCATTCAAAATATTGATAATGAAAATATTAACCAAATATTAAAATCTGTAAAAGATAAATACCCAAAAGCAACACATTATTGCTACGCCTATATTTACAATAATAAAAAGCAATGTAGTGACGATAACGAACCTAGTAATACAGCAGGTAGACCAATGCTAAATGTCTTAGAAAAAGAGCAACTTAGCAACATAGCAGCAGTTACCATTCGCTATTTTGGAGGAATTAAACTTGGCGCTGGAGGTTTATTAAGAGCTTATACAAAATCAGTAACAGAAGTCCTAAAAAAAGCCAACTTTATTACCCTTGTTGAAGGATATAAAATAAAAATATGTTTTGATTATAGTAGTGAAAAGCAAATCAATTATTTATTAGAAGGAAACGTCTTGGAAAAAGATTATTCCCAAGACGTTACTTATATTGCATTAATAAAAAAAGAACATTTAGAGAAACTTCATAATTTTTCTTACGAAATATTGGAAAAATTATATATTGAAAACTATTAATAATTATGTATTAATCAAACTTTTCAATTTACGAATTACTTTTTTTTCAATTCTTGAAATATAAGACTGAGATATTCCAAGTTTTTGAGCAACTTCTTTTTGTGTATATTCTTCATTTCCCAATAAGCCATATCGTAAAATCATAATTCTACGATCTCTCTCTTTTAGTCCCAAGATTTCTTGAATCATCAAACTTTTATTATCTTTATCTTCTATATTTCTCGGAACTTCGTCTTTATCAGTACCAATAACATCTTCTAAATGCAATTCATTGCCATCACAGTCCAATGAAAGAGCTTGATCAATACTAACTTCGCATTTTACTTTTTTGTTTTTTCGAAGATACATTAATATTTCATTATCAATACACCGAGAAGCATAAGTAGCTAATTTTATGTTCTTATCACTACTAAAAGTATTTATTCCTTTTATAAGGCCAATACTCCCAATACTAACCAAATCTTCTAAATCAACACCTGTATTTTCATACTTTTTAGCTAAAAAAACAACCAATCTTAAATTATGCTCTATAAGCTTATCTTTGGCAGCACCATCACCAGAATCTTTTAAGCGAATATACCGTTCTTCCTCCTCTCTAGTTAAAGGCTCCGGTAATACATCTGTTGCCCCTACATAAAAACAACTTCCTACTTTAAAAAAAAGTTTTTTAAGAAATTTTATAATTTTTAACATAATTCCTCCTTTAATTTATTAGGTAAAATACAATTAACATTTGAAATAGCAAATTCTTCATTCGCAATTCCAACTAAACAGCCATTTATTTCTTGATTATTAATAATAATTTTATCCGGTCTAACACAAGGAATTATACCAGTAGTGTTTAATGCTTTATATGGAACGTAGATTACTTTTTTTAATGGAAGTTTTAAATTTACCAGAATTACACTCTCTTTTTTTATTGGTGATATTAATCTGTTACCAGTATCAATAAACCCCTCTAATAAATATTCTTTTTTTTGATAAATTATTTTTACTAAATATTTATTAATTATTTTTTCTTTGTAACTTAAGCATTCTTTACAAATAATTAAAACTATCAAAAAACTACCAATAATCAGAAACAAATAGCAAGAAACAATACTTTTAGAAAAGTCAAAAAGATAAAAACTACCACCTAAAATAATACTTATTAAATAGAAATAAAATGTATTTTTCAAAATATTTCTTCTACCAAAACTAATATAATTAATAAAAATACTTAATATTATCTTTATAATAGCCAAAGAAATATTAGATACTTTTATAAATAAAAATATTGTGGTAGAAGCTCCTATAATACTACCAAATAAGAGTCTAATATATTTTTTATTAATTTTTAGTATTCTTTTAGTACCATAAAGAATCATAAAATCTAGTAAAAAGTTTACAATAAAAATAAATTCATAATACATTTTCACATAATCACCAAAGATATTATAAAAAGAAAAAAGCGACTTATTTGTCGCATTATAGTTAAATTTTCTTTTTTTTCATAAAAATCTTTATACAATAAGTTAAAAATATAGCCATGATACCTACAAAAGTCCATTTTAAAATGGTATTTAATAAAGGTATTTGAATAGTATACTTATTAATAATATCAAACATATTTTCTGGAAGATATTTACCAATAATTGAGGCTATATCTTTTAGACCTATATTATACTTAATAAACGTAAGAATTCTTAGAAATATTTCTATGATTGCCATTAAAAATACAAAAGATGAAAAATGTTTAAAAAACATTAATACCACCACAATTAATATAATCAACACAATTAAATCTATATACATACTTCATTCTCCTACTCTACTAATACTTTATCATAAATACATATAAAAATAAAGCAAAAGAATTCCTAATTTTAGTGCGAAAGTTTATTCACAATTTCGAATAATATATTTTTAATAATTAATGCTTCAAAACTATTCGTAAAGTTTCCCAATCATAGATACCCATTTTTCAACAAGTTATTCTATTAATTATCACCATACTTTTTTACAAGTTGACCCTTATTATTAACTTTTGCGGCATTTTTGACAGGAAGAATAGTTCCCATATTGCCCTCATATTTTTTAGCCAAAGCACGCAAGTGCTGTCTAATACTTTCATCTGAAATGAAACTATTTAATTTCTGTGCGCTATCAATAACTTCGTTCGAATTTTCAATTATTTTTTTCGCAATTTGTGAAACATTTCCATCACCTATACCTTCAATTGAATAACCAGTTGCTGCTGTCCATATATGCTCAAGAAGACATTCCTTTATTTCTTGCAAAAGGGAAGCTTCAATCCAGTATATAAACTTAGTATTTGGATATTTTTCCTCTAATAGCAAGCATCGCAAATAAGGTATTATCATATCGTTGGTACAATACCATGTATCTACATATACACAATCATAATTACTTAAGTCCTCTCTTTCAAGAAATTCATAAGCATCACAATGTACAATATCTACTTTTTTAGGTAATTGAGACTGGACCTGGGATTGAAATAAGTTAATAACATCACTATTTAATTCTAATATAGTTATACCAGTAACATTTTCTTTTAAGCCTGCCATATAAGCTGCATATCCAAGACCACAACCACACATTAAAATATTTCCATTTGCTTTTGTAAGAAATTCACTCAAAGTATTTATTTCATATGGTTCTACGCTCATATAACCACTACGATTTACATTGGTTAAAGATTTGTCAAGCAAAAATGGAAAAGCAATTAGAGGCGCACTAAAATCTTGATTATCCGGCACAGAATATTTATAATAATGAAATCGAAATAAATATGGATTATCTGGGTTACTATAAGTATTTTCATTATATGGCCCAATTGTATTCGGAACTATGAAACGCATGTCTTCTCGCTCAGAACCACGCCGCCTTTTTTCTATTTCTTGAATATCTTTAGCATATAATAAACCTCCAGGAATATAATTCATAGACCCAGATGTTGCTTTGTTAAACTTAACATTTTGAAGATAGGGATTATTTGTAATTTCTTCTCTACTCAATTCTTCTATATTTATATTAGCCATAACTTTAAATATAATATCATATTGGTTCTGCTGTAAATAATATGTTATAGCACGAGAGTCCAAAGAACGTAAAAAATACCTCTTATATAATACCTGCAAAGCTTCAAAATAATTACTACAATTAGTTCCTTCAAGCAAAGTATCTCGCACATTTTGAGTCGTAAGTATTAACATCATTTCTTCACCTAAATGATTAACTACTATTGCCTCTTGCAGTTTATCCAAAGTTCCCATATCAAAATTTTTAAGTACACTTAACATATATATTTCTCCTTTTTGTTACTATTATTAGTATTTATTTGCAATACCGAACAATTTAAATTTTAATATTTAAAAGACTTCCATTTTTTTAATTGTATTCCTTTAGGATCTTCGTGATATGTGAACTCAGTTGCTTTTTCTGGATGCATTTTAGCAAAAGTTTTTAATAATCTACGAAGATTATCATCTGAAATCAACAAATCAAGAGATTCTTTGCTATTGATCATCGTCCTATCAAAATCAATTAATTCTTTTGACAACTTACTAATCATTGGGTAGTATGGAAAGCCAATTTTTTCATGGCTAACCTGTTCATATATATAACGCAGAATAGCCATTTTAACATCTAAAAATAATTTCTTTTCTAACCAATATATAAACTTAGTATTAGGATATTTATCTTCTAATATTAAGCAACGCAAATAGGCATCTATCATATCATTAGTATCATACCACGTATCTACATATACGCAATCATAATTACTTAAGTCTTCTCTTTCAAGAAATTCATAAGCATCGCATTCTTGAACATCTACAGATCTAGGAAAGTAATGCAACGCTTGACTCTTAAACAAGTTGATAACATTAGGGTTAGACTCTAATATAGTTATATCATCCACTCTATCTAATAATGCCGCCTTATAGGCTGAGTATCCAATTCCACAACCACATATTAAAACCTTACCTTTCACTTCTTTCAAAAAATCACTTAAAGTATTTTCTTCATATGGCTCTGCACTCATATATACCATAGAGCCACCCGTTTCTGCTAACGAAGAAAAATATCTTATTCTATTTCTATTTTCATTATAATGAAAGAGGTTATGCATAGGTGTATATGGATTACCAGGAATCTTCCCCTGAACCGCTACATCAAACTCCTCGATTGAATCACCAAAGATAGCTCTTCCTGAAGTTTGCATCTTTCTTCGAAAAGTTGTACTAGCCGGAAAATAGGCCATATCACCAGATACTGCATGCTGAATTTTCACAGCATTGTAAGAATCTTTTTCTAAGTCTTTATCACTAATATCTACTATATTAAAAGTATCCATTATTGTGCTAGCCATATTTAGTTGGTGCTTTTGTATATATTTTGTCACTGCATCCCGCTCATACAATCTTTGATATTCAGAAATCCAACCATTTATCACCGCCGGTATATCATCTTTCACTACTTTTTTTAATGTTAGAATTTCTATTATGGTACTACTCATTAAATATATTATTACAGCCTCTCCAATATCATCAATAAGCTCTTGATTCCGTGGTCTACCCAATCTTCCTGATATTTGCATATAACTCCCCCTAAATGTATCATACAATAACACATTTAAACAGGAATTGCAATAATAATTGAGAAAATTATGCAATCTTTTTACGATAATGTCATATTTCATCGTTTTTTGAAAATGTCAGTATGTAGCATGATATATTCTTACAAAAGGAGCAATCACTATGAATAGCAAAAGATTGTGTTAATTGTGAAAGAACAAAATTATCTCCATTAGTGACTAATAAAGTGATGTACTATGCAACAATGCATGGATGTTAATCAAAAGTTCTGAAGATTCATTTAGAATCTCTAATAACAACTAAGTATACAATACTAAAACATACTATACTGACACTAAAAAAACAAAAGAACGATATTAATCGCCTTTTGTTAAAAGTTTATCTCCTTCTTCTAACATAGTAGTAATAAATATTCCATATCCTCTTTTTACATCTTCTACAATGACATAATTTACAACCCCTATTAATTTATTATCTTGAATAATTGGTGAACCACTCATACCTTGAATTATACCGCCGGCTTTTTCAAGCAAACGTTTATCTGTAATTTCAAATAGTATATTTTTACTTGTAGAATTATCATCTAAAGAAATAATTTTAATAGAATAGTCTTCTGTTTTATCTTTTTGAATAGAAGTTCGGATAAAGGCTTCTCCACTTTTTATATTTTCTTTTGGAGATATTTCTAAAGTTGAAGTTTTAGGAATATCTTGATAAATTCCAAAAATACCTTCTACCTCATTTAATTCAATCGTTCCAAGAATAGCATTTTGATTTATAGTAGCATTTTTTTCACCTGTTGTACCATCTTGACTTTTTTTTATTGATGATACTTCCGCTTTATATATCTTGCCATCTTCTATTTCAAATTTTGAAATACTTGAACTTTCTATTATCTCATGACCTAAAGAGCCATAAACACCAGTTCCAGGATCTATATATGATAAAGTTCCAATACCTTGTATTTGATCTTTTACAAAAAGGCCGGTTTTTAGAATGTTATCTTCTTTTTTTAAAGTTAAAGGAATAGAAATTAATTTATGATTTCTTTCTATCATAAAATTATAAGCCATTTCCTTACTTAAAGATTTATTTAATGAATTAATATCTTTTACTGGTTGGTCATTTACACTTTTTATTATATCTCCAACTTTAAAGCCAGCACTTTCTCCTATATTTTTACCAGCTACCGGATAAAATCCTACTATATACACCCCATCAGAGTGAACTTCAATTCCAATTGTCTCTCCACCTACAATTACTTGATTTGAATATGCAAAAATATTGAGTGGAAATAATAATAAAAGTAAAAATGTAATAATTTGCCTTTTTCTCATAATGTCACCTCAATAATAGCTTGGCCTAATTTCGACAAATTATTCGGAAAAGTTTAATTTTATTTATACTTTTTGCTTTGGTCCATTAGTTTAATTTGGTCATAAAAAAGTTCTTCTATATTATTCTAATATTTCTTAGCTAAAATACACAGCTACTCTTTTATATTTGTCTTGAAATAAAGCAATTTAGCTTTTCTGAATCACTTACTGCAACTTCTGATTAGTTAACTAATTTCATTATAATATTATAAATATTTTCTTTATACACATAATACATATCATCTCTGTTTACTTTTCTAATACTTTACATACCAATGACTTCAATAAATGATACATGTAATATCATAGGCTATGGAAAAACACAAACAAAAAAATGAAGCAAATTTATTTTACTTCATTAAGATAATTATAAAAAGTTGAAATGATTGTTATTCTTCTACTTGAAAATCTACAACCTCTCCATTTTCTTTGACAACTTTTGTAATTGCCTCTTCTGCTTTCTTTAATTTGTCATCACACATTTTTGATAATTTTATAGCTTCATTAAACTCATTGATTGCATCATCTAATGGTACATCACCAGTTTCTAGTTTTTTTACTATTTCTTCTAATTTTTCTAAACTTTCTTCAAAACTTAATTCTTTTGTTTCTTCTTTAGCCATATAAATTTCTCCTTTTAAATTACTTTCGTTTTTATCTCTCCATCGCAAAATTGAATTTCAAGGACATCTCCTTTTTTTGTGTTTTTGCAACTATTTATTACTTTATTATCCGCTCTCGTTATTGTATAACCTCTTTTTAATGTTTTTAAAGGACTTAGTGGTTCTAATTTAGATATTAATTGTAAATACTTAGTACTCTTTTTGTCTAATAATTGATATGGTTTTTGCAGTACATATGAATTTTTTAGTCGAAGGAGTTCTTTTTCCTTTATATGAGTCAAATTCATAAGACTATATTTTAATCTTTCGAATAAATTATCAAAAATCATTTCTTTTGTTTGATAAATTGTAGTTGGATTTTTAAATAAATTTCTATTTTGAAAATTATCTAGCTTTGTACGATTTCTTTTTATCTGATTTTTAATTGTTTGATATAGACGAATATCAATACTTTTTAAATAAGATATTACATCATTTAATTGTGGAACTGCCATTTCAGCGGCTCCTGTTGGTGTTGGCGCTCTTAAATCAGCAACAAAATCTGAAATAGTAAAATCAATTTCATGACCCACTGCGCTTATAACTGGCGTTTTACAATCATAAATTGCTCTAGCCACTATTTCCTCATTAAAAGCCCATAAATCTTCAATTGAACCACCGCCACGTCCTACAATTAAGGTATCTAATTCAAAATCATCAGCTCTTTTTATTTGTCTTACAATATCTTCCTTAGCATTTTCACCTTGCACTAATGCCGGAAACAAATAAATTTCAGTTAAAGGCCAACGTCTTCTTATTGTAGAAACAATATCTTTAATTGCCGCTCCAGTAGGCGCTGTTACAACGCCAACCTTTGCAGGAATTTTTTTAATACTTTTCTTTTTTTCCTTAGAAAATAGACCCTCATCCTCTAATTTCTTCTTTAATTGCTCATACGCAATATACAGATTACCAACACCATCTTCTAACATATCATTAACATAAATCTGATAACCACCATTAGCTTCAAAAACACTTATTTTACCAGTAACTAGCACTTTCATACCATCTTTAGGCAAAAACTTTATTTTTTTAGTATTTGAAGAAAACATAATTGCATTAATTCTACTGCCTTCATCTTTTAAAGTAAAATAATAATGTCCTCTACTATGTGCTTTAAAATTTGATATTTCTCCTTTTAAAAACACTTCATTCAGATGAATATCATTATCAATTTTATATTTAATATAGCGAGTTAATTGAGTAACTGTTATGTATTTATCATTCAATTATATCACTCCTATAACAATTTATTTATCTTCATCATGATATATTTTATCCAATACACCATTAATCATCTTAGTAACTGCCTCATCACTATATTTTTTTGATAATTCAATAGCTTCATTGATTGCTACTACAGAAGGTGTTTCAGTATACACTAACTCATAAATGCCTAATGATAAAATTGCTTGATCAACTTTATTTAAACGATCCATTGTCCAATCTTTTAAGTATTTATTTGCATATTCTAAAATTTCATTATAATTTTTGATAACACCATAAACACTATCATTTACAAATTCATTTTCAACCTCTAATTGTTCTTTTATAAGCTCTTCAATATCATATTCTACTTTAGCTTCATTTAAAAGATTTACTTGATATAATATATGCATTATAATTTCTCTTAATTCACTTCTTGTTTTCACACTTATCACCTTACTTTATTTTAGCATATTCTCTAACTATTTTCATATATTTTTTATAATAGTCTTGATTTTACCATTTTTTTATTTCTAGTCATACGTTGAATTTGTTCATAAGGAACCTCATCAGCCGTTTGCAAAGATATTGCCGGTGGAAGTTGACCACTATATCGAAGAATATATCGATTCTTTAAAATATCTTCTGTTATACTTTTAGCTATTGTATATTTAGCTAAAGAATATATTGAAATTATAGTTGTTGCTATTGGAGTAACTAAAATCCAGGATGACGCATCTGGCCGGTAAAGAAAAACTAATCCGCTATATATTATTCCTAGGCCAATAAAAAAAACAGCTCCTTTCGCATAATAAGAAGATTCTTCTCCCCAATTTTCTGCAATATCAAACGGATTTATTTCATTTTTCATTGCAAAAACGACTTGATTTTTCATTGCTTTTATTATTTCAGCTTCTCTTTCTTCACTATAATCAACTTCTTTTATTTCATTATTTGCATAGTAAATTTTTATTTTACCTCCTTTTTCCAAAATTTCATATTTTTCTATAAAATTTTCCTTAGGCTCAGCATACCAACCATAATATTTCATAATAATTCTCCCCACATTTGTTATTAATACTACATATTATACCAAATTTTTCCTATTTTCAAGAAAAATTTATAGATGTTTCTTTTTGATTTTAATAAACTAAATAATTATCCTACTTATTATCTTTTAAATCTTTTTTTAAATCATATAAATAATTTAGTGCTTCCATTGGAGTCATTTCTAGTGGATTTATTTCTTTTATCTTTTCTTCTATTGGATTTACTTTAGGTGTAGAATCATTTTCATTCCATTCAAAAAGACTGGTCTGAGTAAATGTTTCTTTTTTTATATTTTTCTTTTCATAAACATCTAAAATATCTCTAGCTCTTTCTATTAGACTATTTGGCAAATGTGCAAGAGATGCTACATGTATACCGTAGCTTTTATCTACCGCTCCATTTTTTACTTTATGAAGAAATGTTACTTTACCATTCTCTTCTAAAGCAGATACATGAACATTTCTTAAGTTTTTTAAATCTTTTTCTAAAGCTGTCAACTCATGATAATGTGTAGAAAACATAGTCTTAGCATGGATTGTATCATGAATATATTCTAAAATAGCTTGGGCAAGACTCATGCCATCATAAGTAGCAGTTCCCCTTCCCAATTCATCAAATAGTATTAAACTTCTTTCTGTGGCATTACTAATAGCACGATTTGCTTCTTTCATTTCAACCATAAAAGTAGACTCTCCACTTACCAAATCATCACTAGCCCCAATTCTTGTAAAGATTTTATCAAAAATTGGTAATGTTGCACTTTGGCAAGGAACAAAGCACCCCATTTGGGCCATAATAATCGTAATAGCGCATTGCCGCATATAAGTGGATTTTCCTGCCATATTTGGCCCTGTAATTAATAAAATATTAGTTGTTTTATCCATTATAATATCATTAGGAATATACTTTTCTTTCATTACTTGTTCTACAACTGGATGACGACATTCTATCAATTTTAAAACTTGCTTATCATTTATTTCTGGTCTCGTAAATTTATATAAATCTGCCGTAACCGAAAAAGACTGCAACATATCAATTTCACTAATCACTCTAGCAACTTTTTGCAAATCAGAAACATATCTTTTTATTACTTCACGAATATCCATGAAAATTTTGTATTCTAAAGATATTATTTTTTCTTCAGCCCCTAAGATAATATTTTCTTTTTCTTTCAATAATGGTGTAATAAAGCGTTCGCAATTAGCTAAAGTTTGCTTTCTTTCATAGTTATATTCTTCTTTTACTAATCCCACTTGTCCTTTAGAGACTTCAATATAGTAACCAAATACTTTATTAAAGCCTACTTTTAAATTTTTAATTCCAGTTCTTTCTTTTTCCTCTTTTTCTAGTGACAAAATAAAATCTTTAGAGCCACTTCTTATTTTCTTTAGTTCGTCTAGTTCCTCATTATAACCCTCTTTAATTAAATGACCCTCATGTAAAGTAAATGGAGCATCTTCTAAAATTGTACGATCTAGTAAAGAATATAACTCTTCGAAAGTTTCTATTCCTTTATCATAATGTAATTTTAATAAAATGTTTTTCAATGCTGGCAATTCTCTTAAAGAGCTTTTTAATTGCAATAAATCTTTAGCATTTAAATTACCATAAGTAATTCTTCCAACTAGTCTTTCTAAATCATATACTTTTTCTAAAGACTTTATTAGATCATCTCTTAAGATAAACTCCGTACTAAGAAGAGCTACCATATCATAACGTCTTTCTATTTCTTTTTTATTTGTTAAAGGATTTAAAATATTATTTTTTAGATAACGACTACCCATAGCGGTCTTACATTTATCTAAAAGCCATAATAAGGAATATTGCCTTTCTCTATTTCTTAAGGTTTCTACTAGTTCTAAATTCTTTTTTGTATTAATGTCAAACTCTAAATACATAGAACTTTTGATAATCTGACAAGGCTGAAGATGGTGAAGATTACCTTTTTTTGTTTCTACTATATAAAAAAGTAAATGACGAAGAGTATTAACTATTCTTACATCCTCAATATCTTTATAAATATACGAATACTCATCACTTTCAAGCAACTCTTTTTCAATAGATACTAAAACATCATATTTTTTTCTTAAAATATCTACTATTTCTCTATCAATTGTTTCATTGACAATTACCTCTTTAAAACCATTTCTTGTTATTTCTTGGATAACACTTTCTTGTTCTCCTTCTACTAAAATTGCGTATACTTCCCCTGTTGAAACATCTGCATAACTAATTCCATAGCAATAAGAAAAATCGTATATATTTGCTATATAATTATTGCTTTTAGAGTCTAAACTAGAATCTAGTCTAGTTCCTTTAGTAACTACTTGAACTACATCTCTTTTTACCATTCCTTTTGTTTCTTTTGGATCTTCCAATTGTTCGCAAATTGCCACTTTATATCCTTTTTCAATTAGCTCGTCAACATATGAAGCATAGGCATGATGTGGAATACCACACATTGGAACTTTTTCATCCAAGCCTGCTTGTTTTCCTGTTAATGTAAGCTCTAGTACTCTAGATGTTAAAATAGCATCATCAAAAAACATTTCATAAAAATCTCCAAGTCTAAAAAAAATAATACAATCTTCATATTTATCTTTTATATCCATGTATTGTTGCATCATCGGACTAAGCTTTTTACGATCAACTTCACTTCTTTTCACGTCTATCACCAAAATATATTATACAAAACTTTCTTTATAAAAAAAAGATGACAATCATCTTTTTCCTTTTTTTGATATGTTAAACTTATTATAATCACTTTCTTCATTATATTCATGAGCCAATTTTAAGGCACAATATATAAATAGAATTAAAAATGATACTATAATTAATAAAAACAATTTCATAATATTCCCTCTTTCACATGAATGTGTTTTATCATATATTTTATTCTATGTAAAATGGGAGATTTTATTTATTTGCAAATGTTTTTCTCCAAATTTGCTTTTTTCATTTAAAGAAAATTAAAATTTATATATCAATCATATATAAAAAAAGGAAATACACTTAATTTTAACTTATTAAAGTATCTCCCTTGTGCTTACATTATACCACAATAACATCGCTATAGCAACACTAACCAACTTTTATGTCTATTACTAATAAAAAAAATTACGATTATACCTTTTGCTTTTAATATATGCTCCACTTGAATTTTCGAGGCCACTGTCATCTACTTTAAAATTTGTATGAAATTCTAAGGCAAGCCTATCAATATCTATGTTTCTTATTAAATCTAAAAACTTAGAATAAAAACTAGCTTGTTCATAAAAATCATATTCCAAAATACTTGTAGGCCGATGATTGATTTGTAAATATAAAATTCTAATTTTTTCTAAAAGCATATAATAATAAAATTTAAAATAAAAAGACCCCTTTGCTCTTCTAGTATTTTCAATTGCTCGATCTATAATCATAATTTTCTTTTGAACATCAAAGTCATTATAGTCAATAGTATCTTGTTCTAATTCATTTTCAGGCACTTGAGTACTAAACTTTTTAATAAACGGTGTATCCATATTTGGACTTTCTATAGCTGTAATAAGCATATTAACATAATCTGAATTTGGAAAACGTTCTATACAATAAGATTTTCTTTTATCTTCATTTTCCTTCAATTCAAAAAATTTAAAAGTTGGTATTTTATCATATGGTTTTGATACAGAATCAAATATTCTAATAGCTCCAACAAGATTATAATAAACATATAATTTAATATTTATATCATCATTAAAAATACCAGCATATCTCTTAAGCCATTCTGTCGCCCTAATTCTACTAGCATTACTACTTCTTTTTTCTCGATCTTTGGATGTTTCTAGTGACAATTCATCCCCTAAATTTTTTATAATTACCTTGATATCATCTGCGTCACAGGAACCACTAAATAATATCTCATTATTTTTTAGAAACGAACACCAAAATCTATCAGGATTCATCGCTATTTCTTTTGCAGTTAGGCTATATAATTCTATTTTTGATATTAAATGATATTCTATTACCATATCGTCAACAACACAAACACTGTCAAACGATAAATAATCATTATCAACTATAACACATACATCCCAATCAGAATCAGGTCTATATACATCAGTTAATCTACTCCCATATAATATTATTGCTGAAATTTTTTCTTTTCCAAATAAACTAATTAGACTTGAAACTATTTTTTCCTTATAACTTTGTTCAATTTCTCGCATTTCTACCACCTAGCTTAATAGTTTATCAACCACTCACTTGAAAACAATATCACAAAAATAGCATTATAGCAAGCTCTAAATCTTTACAAAATTAAACATTTATCAAAATACTATAATTATATTATTAATACTTTGTATCATTATATAGATTTATCTTCTTTCCCATCATTTTCCCTAGCAAATATTGATTTTTACCAATATTTAATTCTCTAACATTTTTTAAATTCAAATTTCTTATAAATGTCCTTATTTCTTCTTTAATAGACTTCTCATCATCTTTTGTATTACTAAGCCTCTCAACTTCTAGAAAGGTGCCTAAACCTTGGACATCATCTAATTCAATTTCATATTCATTATATACGTATATTCTTCTTTTATTTTGAACTTGAATAAGTACTTTTAAGCCCAACATTTCTATAATTTTTTCTATTATTGAAGCATCTTCTACCACTGTCTCATATTCATCAGAATAAATCCATAGTTTCCCATCAAAATGTTGTTTCTTATATGTTAAATAACATTTATTACCTGTTTTTCTCATTCTAAAAACCTCATTTAATCTTAAATCATCTTCAGGCTGTAAATTTTTTCTTAAAGGATCATAATAATATATATCACATATTTCTTTTTCACCTTTATAATCATACTTCGATAACTTTTTTATTACTTCTTCTTTTGAATTATCAAAATCAACTTCTACTTCAATTTCTTTCATTCTAATCTTCCTCTCTTTATAAAAAAATATAATACATATATAGGAATTATTTATGTCACATTGAAGATTTTTATCTAAAATTCCTTATTTTTACATTACCACGCTTATTTAATAAATAACTGAGAAAACAAATCAATGTACTCTATTTAATATCTCTTCTTTTACCCATTTTTTAGGGCTCTCAATTTCAACATTTAACCCAGATATTCCTATATTGCCAATTGTTTTATAATTAATTTGTTTCCAAGTATATTTATCCTCTTCTATTGCATAAAGTATTATATTGTAATAAAATCTATATTCATCATTATCATCAAACTCACCTTCAAGAAAAACAAAATAAATTTCACTGCATTCATCAAGCATTATCATCCAGCGTTTCTCTTGCAGCTCATACCAATCAAGATCTCCAACATATGATAAGGCAACACAATCCTCATCTTCGTATATAACATATTCTTGATAATTATCAGCTAAATGTGGCGATTTACTCATTATATCAAAAAAAGTTTCTGCATCTACATCAAGAGAAGCATAATTAATACTATTGAATCTTTTTTGTAACATTTGATATTTATAATTAAAATACTCTATCCTCTCTTCAAAATAATGTATATAATAGTTTAAAACATTTAAATATGCATCAAAATTATCATTTTTAATAGGAGTATTACTTGTAAAACCATCTTTAAGAGAATAAGAATAAATTTTTTTCACATTACCATCTCTCTTTACCTCTTTTTTTAATATTATAGTTTGTACTAAAATATACTTTCCTTGTTTGCCAATAATATGAACACTGTTAATTGTATCAAATCTTTTGTATAATTGTTGCTACTTTCAAAATCAAATTTAAATTTCCAAAAAAAATCATCCTTTTCAGTAGGAGAATATTTTTCAATTATCTTATAATAGTGATAAAAATACTAATTAATTTTAAACTACTATATATTTTTACAGCATCTAACTTTTTACTTCATTTCTTTTTAACCAAGGAATAAAATTCGGTTTTATTAATTTTTCTACTCTCCCGTTTAATATTATTTTATAATCATTTTCTATATGATTTAAACTCTCATCTTTATTTATACCAATTACCATTTCAATATTATTATATCTTAAATTAGTTTTAGGAATATATGTTAAATTACTTTCATCAATAATTTCAATATTTTTAATTTAAAGCTTCTGTTTTTTGAACACTTTTTAATAAACTAATCCATATTTTCCTTTCAACTCAATTATTATTCCATTATCATTTTTTTGAATTCTCGATACATCCGTTTATGTGTTTTATTGCCAGGATATTTGTATAAATCATTAAAATATTTATAACTAATTTTATTACCAAATCTATCCTCCAAATAGAATGAATATTTACCTGAAACAAGGTAATTTTCAAATACACTCCAATGATATAATGAATCATATCTAATTGCACATTCTCCCCAATATATTCCCAATATTTCCTCAAACTCTTCTCTCTGTGTTCCTATACTTTCGAATTCATTTTTATCAATCAAATCAAAATACCATTTTTCAATATTTTTTATACTTTCAAGCGTATAATCCATTTCAAAAAAATTACAGTTTAAACTAAAAAAATCTAGCTTTTTCATCAAATACTCTTTTAATAAAAAATAGTATTCTTCTGCCTTCTCCTTACTTGAAAAATCTTTTAAGCCTTGGCCTTGTTTTAAAAGCAACTCATATGATTTTTTCGAAAAAAATATATTTTCAACTTCTCTCCCATTAACCGTCGATTTAACCCTTATTTCATTTTTAGATTTCTTTATTGGCATAATATCAGCTCCAATATTATTGTATCACAACTTCATAGTTCAATTTAACCACACTATTCACATTTTACAAGAATTACAATATAAATTTTCCATAATCTTTACTTAAATTTAATAATTTTTTAACTAAAAATCATTTCAATCCTTTTCACTTAAGATTAAATACTTATATATTTCACCCCAATTATTAACATTAATAACATTTTCTTTTTCAACTTTGTTTGATGCATTATTTTTAAAATACAATGCACAAATACCATTATCCGCTGCATTTATACAAATTTTATTATCATCATCAATCATATAATCAACTTGCTCTTCTAATAATTTTTTAACTTTGTGGTGTTCATTATTAAATATCTTAATATTTTTAAAGCCAATAGTCTTTAATTTCTCTCTTGCTATTTCTGTTTCAAAATCATTTCTAGATGTTACGACTATAAATTCAAATTTATTTCTTAATTTATTTAATACTACATCAACTCCAGTCATAAAGTTGGCATTTTTTAATACCATTTCTGCATTAGCATTATAAAAATCTATAAACTCATCTTCTGTCCAATTATATCTCTTCTGAAATATTCTTTGCGTATTATCAATTATAGTATCTTTACCATTTTTCTCAACATCATATATTTCTGTATATACTCTATATAAATTTTCCGAATCAAATACAACTCCATCTAAGTCAAGAGCTATCTTTTTCATATTTTATCCTCCTTTCAAAAGGCAAATAATCTAATTATTTTATTATATCATCTAATATAACATCATTTGTCATACTATTTACTAAATTAATATAGACAACTTTGAATATGTCTATTAAAAAAGCTATTTAACTGCAAAATTCACTATAAAAATAGAGTATACTACTTATTCTTTTAACCATACCGCATATGGTTCAACTAAGTCTGCAACAAATACATTTATTTCTTTATCAGTGCTTTTTCCATTATACTTTGCAAAGCATTTGTTAACTTTAAATTTTAAATGGTCCTTTAATACTTTACCATTATTTTTACCACCTACTACTATAAAATCATTAAATCTAAAGCTATCATATTTTCTTATATTTTTAGCAACAAACGAAAATTCTGCACCTTGCAATTGAACAAGGCTTTTAAACTTTTTATAGTTTTCATTATCATCTGAATATTCATTTATATATCCGATTTCAGAATTATAAGAACTTTTTGTTTCTATTAAAACTAGTTTTGGAGAATTACCATTTAAAATAGAGTTTTTACAAAAATCTTGTACTTTCCTTGGCCTACAAAAAACACCAGAATATCCCCAAAAATGAACACCATTCCCAACTTCTTCATCCTTTTTTGATTTCATTATTTCCTCTAGTGACATATCACTATGTGGCCCAACTTTCATCACAATTATATCATCAAGTTTTTCTAGACTCATTGTTCTATCTCCTTTCTAGTCATTATAGCTTTCTCTATTATTAATACAAACCGTTTTGTATACGTTTCTATTATTATTGCTTTTTGGTTTTTTTACGGTATCATCAACGAATTCTAACACCACGTAATTATCTATAGTATAGCGGAAATCTTTTTAGTTTTTCTTTTTGTCTCCTTATTCTAGACTCCATATATCCTGTTTCAAATATATTCCAAGATTATATGATAAATAACATATTTCAACTAATACTACAACTGGAGTTATTTCACCAACCTAAGCTATATCTTCTGAATACAAAACTAACAAATCATCTTTACCTGTCTGTTTTTGATATCTAGTTTATAATAAAATAGCCACTTTTAAATATACTATCTATCAAGCATCCATTATCAATTAAATGCTGTATTACTGCACCAGCCACTGCTGACAATAAAATTTTTTCTATTTCTGATAAATAATTTAATTCTATAATTTGATTAGCAGCTACTTCATTACACATAAATTTCATTCCTTTTAATTTAGCAAAGTGTTCAGACAAAGCCCATTCTATTTGATACTTTTTATTCTCTACAACTATTTCTATAATTTGCATCATTTTTTTATCTCCTTTCTAATATATAGACACTCTCACAATGATAGACCATAGATTTTTGACATATCACTTTTTTATATATCGTTGGCCTTTGCATTCCTAAAGTCAATAGTTTTTCATCCTATAATATATGACTAAAGCATATGATTTAATTTCAATTTATGCAAAACGTTTTTATAACATCATTGTCCAGTTCAACAAATCAGTTATAAAATCAAAGTCAGCCTCTCCTTTTAAGTCCACTTTATATCTTACATTTTATATAATAACATTTCCTAATTATTAGTCTTTTTTAGTTACAAAAAACCAATTATCTTTATAATTATTAATTTCGTCTACTGGTATAAACTCTTTTATCATTTCTTTTCCATTATTAGAATATACTAGTGATAAATTTCCACTTATTATTGGAAATTCTATTAATTGCACTTCAATATCATTTCTATATATAATATAGTTCTCTCCTCTTTCCATAGAGTTTTCAATTATACATATACCATTTTTACAATTTTTATAATTATCAAATTTAGTTTCTTTCATAATTTC